>Ga0210406_10001489_pt1 | contig 28381 bp, 16 predicted proteins | sample IncBWC30MmetaG_FD_155454 | JGI IMG/M metagenome (GOLD analysis project Ga0210406, IMG submission 155454) | Forest soil microbial communities from Barre Woods Harvard Forest LTER site, Petersham, Massachusetts, United States - Inc-BW-C-30-M | ecosystem: Environmental > Terrestrial > Soil >... | reverse complement strand
TCCATCCGTAGTGAATATCCGGACCCGATTGCCAGGAAGGTCGCTGGCATAGAGCAGTGGGCCAGAGGTCGCAAGTCCGGTGATTACGTCGGCTCGCCGCTCAGTCGTCGTTGCGCTGACAGAGATGATAAGGTCGCGTGTCTTGGTGTTTCGGTTGTAGCGCCCCACTTTGCCGCTGCCGAAAGTAGTAGTGAATTGCAGGGGAGTAAAGATTGCCGTTGAGTTCCCAGTGATCGCGCCACCCTGCGAATCGGCATGCGCGCCAATGAAACCTATACTTTGGCCATTTTGGTAGATCGCAATGCTGCCTGCGTTTTCGTCCCACATGGAAGCCGTATAGACGACGCCCTCGGGCGCTACCCACATGGAACGAGCTACATTGCCCACGCGAGTAGCATTGCTCCCGAATGTGTTAGCCACCCAGTCGGTGGTGTATTGTCCAAAGCAGCTTGGTGCGATCGCAGAGAGCAGCACTGCGCCAAGGAACGCGGTATTGATTCGTTTCATAATCATGAGCGGTACTCTCCTAATTCACCTGCGTTGCGCGGGTAATTGTTCGTCGCCTTCCAAACTAGAATCATCTTTACTCTCGGCCTCAAGGACATAAGAACTTGCCCCAAAGTGGCAAAAGCATTTACCTCTCCTAAAACGGTCTTATTGAACTCGACAAGGTTTCTAGTCTGGATCCCGAACGAGTGTCAATATAGTTCGAAGGATTTATAGAGGCGGCCAATATCGTTTTACTTTTCAGGACATAGATATGCACTGCTTTAGCAGCAGCGAAAAATAGCAGAGCCACATTTTTCTCTAGAGGATGCTCTCTATAGGCAGTGGTTGCGGTCAATCAGTGAAAGCTGAGCGCTGATTGGTGACCGCACAATGCCAAAAGGCACACCAGGACGAGAACGTATTTCATTTTGTTCAATAAAACTATTTTGCTTCGAACCGTCGTGGGATGACATAAGCTATGGCCAGATATTCGAAGTCGCGCTGATCGCAGGGGCTGAGGCCCCGGTTCCTGCGGCACTCCACAAGTATCTGGGATCCTACCTGGGAGTAATATCTATACGCTGAAGCGCGGCGCTATTCCAACAGGTCTGCGTCATGTGATTTAAGGCGCAGCACGGTGTCATAAGTCTGACCGCTGAGGACCCCGTGCTTCTTGCCTTGGATCGCGATGGCCTTCTCTGTTTCTGTCGTGTTGACATAAAGCGTACGGCCTTCGACGACGCGAGCATAGACGCCGCTGGGAGTTTCGGGGCCGCGCGGTATGTCGAGCTTGGAATACAAGCTGCGCATAAGCGGCGCGAGCGCGGTCATCTGTGCGGGGACGGCGACGTAGATCGCTCGACCTTTGCCATAGGTGTTAATAGTGATCGCAGGTGAGTTTTCGGGTGTGTTGGTAAACCTGGCGAGCGGCTTCGCGTCGCGCGGTTCCAGGACTTCGTAAAAATTAATGGCGGTCTTTACGGGGATGCCGTCGAGCAGGAACTCGGGGGTGACAGCAGGCCGATAGAACTCTTCCGTGCGAATGCCGAAGATGTCGCTTAGGCGGCCAGGAAGCGGCGTGTCAAACCACTGCCCGTGCTCGTCAACCTTGGCCGAGAAGGCCGTCATAACTACGGTGCCGCCAGCGGCAATGTATCTACGGATAGCATCGGCGCTGGAACCGTCCATCACGAAATCGGCGGGGACCACGAGGAGTTTGTAATCGAGCTTCGCGTGCGCAATGTTGATGAGCGCGACGTCGATGTTGTCTTCAAAGAACGGTTGGAGTGCGCTGGCAATCTGGTCGCGGTAAGGAGTGGTGAAATATCTGCGTACGCTGTTGCTGGCGCCAGTGGGGTGCGACGCGATGAGGCTGTCGAAGGAGTAGGCGATGGCGACGTCGGGCTTGTGATAACGCGGAAAGCCGAGGTGCTGGAGCTTCGCAAATTCAGTGGCAATCTGCGCGAACTCGCGGTACTTCCAAGAGGGCGTGCCGTCGTGATCGAGCAGGCCGAAGAGTGCCTGCTCCTCCCCGCCCTGATGCGTGTTGAAAGTCCAGGCGAGATAGGTCTGGCCGTAATCGATGAGGCCGACGTAAGCCCACATTCGGATGGTGCCCTTGGTTCCGTAGTTGCCAGGACCGCCGGTGACAAACTCGTTGTACCAGGTTGGCGTAGGCAAGTCACCTTTGGTGAGCAGTACGTCAACCGAGGCGTTCAGCGGATCACCAGGATAGAACCCTTCCGCGCCGTAGGTCACATACTTTTTGTAGGAGCTGAGATAGTCGAAACCCTTGCGCGAGTGTGTGTCCCACAGATTTGAGACGGCAGGAAGGTTGGGCAAATTCCGCTCGCGAATCTTTTCAAGATCGCCGAGAACCGATATCGTGACGTCCGACCAGAAGCGGTGGAGGTCGAGATAGCGTTCGCCAGGGCCGGGGCCCTCGCCGTAAGGCAGCTCGACTTCGTCGAAGCTGTTGAGATGGCGTGACCAGCGTTGCGTTGCCCACGCTTTATTAAGGTCTTCAACGGTCGGATACTTCACTTTGAGCCACGCGATGAAGCGCTCACGGTCGGCAGCGGAGTAGGACATGAAACCGCTGCCGATCTCATTGTCGTAGCCAACAGCTGCAATCGTTGGATTGTGCGAATAGTGCTTCGTAAGCTCGTCGGCGAAGTGGATAACGTGCGCGCGGTAGACAGGATCAGCAATGTTGACCATGTAGCGCTCGGCTGGATGGAGCAGAACACCATCCTGATTGACGATATTCACAGAAGGATATTTATGGTGCAGCCAGATAGGCGCGGGAAGGCCGCCTATGTCCAGAATCACTTTAATATTGGCGGCGTGCATCTCATCGAGGATGCGGTCAAACCATGCGAAGTCGAATTGATTTTCTGCAGGCTCAAACGAGTCCCAGGAGAGGTCGCCCATACGGACGAGGGAGAAGCCAGCCTGCTTCATAAGAGCTATATCGCGATGAATCTCTTCAGGCGAGCGGTCGACGGGCTGATAACAGGTGCCAACAAAGAGCTGGCCGCGGCCGGGCCAGTCCGGATGCTCGGCGGCGTCTGGGGACGCGCTTTGAGCGGCGCCGGTGGGAAGGAGCAGAGCGCTGCTCAGAAGAACAAGGGCAAGAGTGGCGAATCGTTTCAAGATGGGTGCCTACTTCGAATGCATTGTGGAGGGAGATTCAGGGGCAGGATCTGCGGTCAGAATGGAATACCAGAGGGCAGCCATCTTGTTGTACCCAGCCGCGCTGGGATGAACCTTGTCTTCCGAAAGATCTCCTGGATCGGTGAAAGCGGAGTGAATATCTGCAAATTGTATTTTGTGGTTGAGAGCCTTTTCCTTCGCAACAATTCCAGGGAGCACAGCATTGTAGGCATCGACGTCCGCGTTCCTGGCCTCGACTTTAGAGATCGGAGGAATGCTGGCCAGAATCACAGTGATGCCTGGATTTTGCTCGAAAATAGTGCTCACCAATTTCTCCATTGTCCGCTGCATCGTATCCGTCGGCGTGATTGCAAAGATATCGTTGGTTCCAAGCAGAATCAGGACGACATCGGGATTATTATTTGCGAGGGATGTTTTGATCGGAAGCGCCGTGTGCTTCTCCGTGGTTCCGCCGTTCAGCAACATGTCGATGCGTGCACTGCCATATCCCTCGTGATTCGGATCTTCCATGCCAGCCGAGAATCCAGTGTCGTTGGCGGGATCTCCATTGTCTTCCTTGCCGACAAAGGTAACGGAATAACCGTTGTCCTTGAGCATCCGATAAAGCGGCTTTCTATATCCCCCCTGCGTATATTTTCCCTCCGTAATTGAGTCGCCGACTGGCATGATCTTGACCGGTACACCCTTATTGATAACGCCTGCATAGGCAAAACCATGACCGCAAAATAACAGCTCTAGGAAAGCACATGCCAGGAGGGTTCCTAATAAAGTCGCCCATGTCGATCGGTGTTGGTTAGGTCGATGTAGTTTCATATATGTTCTGAATCTAAAACTTGAAGAGACCCCATTGACCAGGATTCAGGCGGGCCTCGCTGGGAACATCCGCCGCCATGGAGTCCCATTTGTTGTGCCAGTAAATACGCGCCCTCGCGCGAACGCCGTCGCTCAACACCAATCCGACATCTCCTCGAAGAGTCTTGCCGGCAGGATCTTTTAGCCCCAGCACACTCAAGGGCACGGAGAATTCATAGTTCGATCCGTTTGAGGCGACCTCCACGTACTTGCTGACGTCCTGCACATCATCGAAGATCACCTCTCCCACCGGTGAGGCAAATGTTTGCCGGTTTCCGCTGCCCGTGGCTTTCTGCCGATAGAGTACTGCCAGAACCTTTCCGTTCTTTTTCGTCACGAAAAGACGAATGTCACCGACTTCGGGTCTCTTGTCGTCGCCGGAGCCGCCGGTTCGTAACATCAGGTCGAGACCGCCGCCTTGGGTAAAGGCAAACGGAAACTCGGTGGCGGAATTGAGAAGCATCTGGCTTTGGTCAGTCTTATACGCCACCACAAGCTTGTCCCCTTCCAGGCCTAATTGGAAAGAACACTTTGGATTGATCGTTGCCCAACCTTTTGCGGGCCATTCGCTGAGATCGCCATCGATCTTGCCCTGGATCGAAGGCACGGATATCTCATCGCGTATGGCGTTCTTGGACGCCTCCTCCACTCGAGCGGGTGTCGCGGCCGCTATCATCTCGGCTGTAGCGTTAACTGTGCCTAAGTCAATCGGTCGAACCTTATCCAAACCGTCGAGGCGGACGATCGAGCTGTGCCACTTCCCCACGGAGAGGTACACATTGCCATCATCCAGACCAAACATGAACGGCCAGAACTGTTCCGCATCAAAACTCAACCCCTTGATCGCCATGCCGAGCTTTTGTTCCGGATAGGGCCAAAACGGAGCCAACCGAGCATCAGCTCCAAGCGTGGTGATCAGGATGCCGTCCACGGAATAGATATAGATCTCGCCCATGTAGGAATAGCGTGCGACGAGGTAGCCCGCCTCACCGTGGGCACTTTTGACCGGATAACCAAGCATCCGCTTAGGATCTTCAAGTTCTCCATATCCCGCTGGAGGCGACTTGGTATCGCGAGCAGCCAGGGTCCAACGCGGCCGACCGTCCTGGAAACCCGTGAACCCCGCAACAAACCATCCATCGGGACTCATCGCCACGTCGCCCTCGGCGGCGGTCGAAGAAACGAGATGAAGTCGATTCAAGTTGTAACTCGGCACGCCCATCTCATCCACATCGCTAGTCGGCAGATGGTAGGGACCTCCGCTAATAACTGAAAGATCCGGCTGGAAAACGATACCCTCGGAGCCGGCCACCTTCGGACGGATAAACTCAACTTCATCCGGCTGAACAGCGTGGTCATGATTGCGATCCGACCACACAAAGAGAATGTTGTTGACGGGACCCGCTGGCATCTTTTTCTTGATCTCCGGCTCATCCAGCGTCGCCCAGTGATGAGGGCCGCTTCCGACCCAGCCGGAAGACGCAATCGGGCGACAGGCACCGTTCTCCAGTATCCACAACGTGGTGACAGGCGACTGATTGTACCAATACGTATTGTAGGAATCGGTGAAGTACTGATGCCCTTTGAAATAGAAGGTCTGGCCCGGCGTGATGCCCCCATGGGACCCCACAGGAATCATGTCGCTGGGAAAGAAGATCGGCTTCGTCGGATAGCCGCCATAACTGATAATGTCGTGAAGAGGATCAGGATAACGGTAGCGCACGCCCGTCAGTTTCGACTCGCCGGTCTTGAGGTCGACCTTGAACTCGAGTAGTCCCATGCTGCCAGGATTACCGATAGACGGATAATAGGCCCGGCTTTTGTCCTTCGGATCGACAAACCCCCCGCCGCCATATTGAGTCGGGCCATACCACGCGTTGATAAAGCGGCCGGTCTTAGCGTCCCATCGGCTGATCCGTTTCGGCAGATAATCTTCCTCGGCCACCCAAAGCACTCCATTCGAATCCACGCAAATTCCCAGCGGGTGGGCCATGCGTTGCTCGTCATAGTCGCCTACTTGCGGGCCACCCGCCTTGCCAATGACGCGGACTTCTTTGCCCGAGCTAGCGTCGAAAACTTTCACCTGGTGACTAGTGCCCCAATCAGTTACATAAATTTCATTGTTCTGTTCAATGATCTGTTTGGGCGCTTGCAGATCCGAAGCAGCCACAACCGAATCCCCCCCCGAGATCCTGAACGACTTCCAGTCATTCTCAATCGAGTATCGTTTGATGCCGCCGTACGTGGTAACAAGCAGTTTGCCATCAGGTTCAAAGGCGATGCCGCCAAGGTTTTCAACTTGGATCGTAGCGAAAGGTGATTTGCTGGAGCCGCGGACATCGAAGGCAACGAGTTCGTTCGCGGCCGGATTGGATAGCAGGAGCAATCCGTTATAGGCCGCCATACCGACCAACTCACGGAACCCGTCATGGATTTGAATGCCTCCTGTAACCTTGGCCAGCGGCTCCAACCCCGTTTTGGTAATGACATAGACTTCCAGACCTCCCGGGTCCTTTACGCCAAAGTCGCGACTCGGATTATCGACGAAAACCGTATAGGCGACGTGATTCGGATTGCCTCGCGAACCGATGTCGCGCGCGAGCGCGATACCACCGTTCCACCCGCGGATCTTGGTGCCGCCCAATTTACGGCCATCAAGATCGACCCACATCAGGGCGTTTCCCGCCTCGGCCGAATCGGCGCCGAGAAGGACATTCGGTTTGGCGTCTTTGGCCGGCCAGGGACTGCCTTCCGGAAGAAACAAGGCAGAAGCCGGCGCCGTATGGTCGGCCAACCAGGCGCCAGTGCCATCCGCTGTAGGCCAGGGCGGACGGCCAGGCGAGTAAATTGAGTATTCCAAATGTGGCGTAATACCCTCGTGAAAGATGCCGCGTACCCGATAACGCCCCGGCGCAGCGATGCCGGTTATCGAGGAACCGTCCCAAAAAATGAGATTGTCTCCCGTCTCAACGGGATGGTCGAAGACCAGATTCTTCAACCGATTACCATCTTTGTCGTCTACCACCAAAGTGACAAAACCGGGCTTCTCTGCTTTGAAATGAATGGGCATTCCAGTCGGCTGGCTAGTTCCATCATTCTCTAGAGCAAGAGCGCCCCTTTGCATGGCAAAGAAGCTGATGCCGCCTATCAAGAAATATAGCGCGGGGAGGAGGAACTTTCTGTTCATGGATTTGATCAATATAGCGATTACACCAATTACACAGAATTAACGGAATTGGGACTTGTGCAACACAGGCAGTAGCGGACTACGTCGCGTCGGCAGCGTAAATTGACCGACGCTGCATTTCAACAACTGACAATTCGTCACCATAAGGCATGTTTCACGATATTGCGAGAGACAATTGCCACAGCCGGTTCGGTTTTAAAATCGCTATTTTCGAAATGGCAGCTACTCCGCCTGTCGTCAGTCACAAGTGGCCGTTAATCACGCTTTTCCTGTCTTCCTCTAGACAGTTACCTGGAAAAGTCCCGCGCCTGAGCCTTGGAATCATTTTGCTGTGTGAAATCCCCGCTTTTCACAGTGGCTTTAGCTAGGATTCTTCTCCCTCCCTTACTACGAGCCACGAGTTTCTTGACAGAGACGAAGTAAATGCCGAAGATCGTCGCCACCATCGGAAGTGCGGCCTTTTGTCTAATCCGAGTATATTGTTCTACGCTAATAAACTTAGTTACCCTGCATCTGATGCCCCTTGTAGTCACACTCGACACTGAGGCGTCTTACAACCCTGGGCCCATTGTTGCCGGGTTTCATCACATCTGATTGCGTTGCTGCTAATGCAACTTATTGTGGAATTACCCGTCTATTCAGATCAGACGCTCGGCCGGATTGCGTCGAGAACCCTTAGGAGCTTGCTGTCTATGCAAAATCGACGTTTCACGCTTGCATATGGAATTATGTTCTTGCTCGGAACGACGGGCCTTGCCGCAGCGCAGGACAATGCGGTACAGCAGCCTTCGGCGCGTCAGCAGCTTCAGCATATCCATACGCCGCAATCGATCTCCCAGGAACTTGCTCGGCTTACAAGAGATCTGGAATTGACTTCGAAACAACAGCAGCAGGTCCGGCCTCTGCTTGACGAGCACCACGATAGAATTCAGGCGTTACTCGATAAGAATCCTAACGCTTCGCGCCAGGAGCTTGGTCCGCAGATCCACGCTATCAGCGACGAGACGCACAGCAAGATTCATGCTCTACTCAGTGATCACCAGAAAGAATTGGAAAGAGCGATGCAGCAACGCGAGCATAATGGTGGAGAAAACAGGCGATCTGTTCCTCCCGCGACAGCGTCGCCACAGCCATCTTCTTCGATCCCTTGATAGCTGGCGTCCAGACGAGCACCACCCGCGAGGTCCAGGAATTTCGCCCCGGCTCATCCCACATCTCCGCCACGGAGATGTGGGTCAACCTGTTTCTGGATGACGGCCTTTCGCTTAATCAACCGCGCCAGGAAGAGTTACGAATCACACTGCAGAAGTTGCCTCGGCGGAAGCCGGGATCTTTGTCTGCGAGTACGTCCGCTTTCACATTTCCGAAGGTAGTCTCAGGCCGGTGTTTGATGCCGTCGTAGAAGGCCTGCAGGATATCCTCTTTGAAATGGGGTGTACGCGGGAACGCCTGTACAACCGCGTTGCGGTCCGAATTGGTGAAGCTGCTGTAATCGATTCCGAGCACATCCATTTCAACGCCTGCCGTTACGAGGGCGACGACCGGATGCATGTACTGGGGGATGCCGGGAGTGGTGTGAAGTGCAATCGCCGTCCACACATGGTCCATGTCTTCCGCCGAAACATTATGGCGGCGCAGGAAGTCGCGTGCGGCATTGGCTCCATCAACCTCAAAACGGTCTGCGCTGCTGTAAGCCGGTACGAGACCGATGTCGTGGAACATGGCGCCTGCGTAAAGAAGCTCGGCCTCGAACTTGAGACCACGGCGCTGGCCAGCGAGCGCGCCAAAATAGTAGACGCGGCTGGAGTGATTGAACAGCAAGGTCGATTCTGTGTCGCGGATGAACTCTGTGATTTCGTTCGCGAGTTTACTGTCGGGAATGCTGATGCCCGAGATGTGTGCTGCTTGAGGAACCTGAACTGATGCGGTCATGGAACGCCCTCCGGCGGGATTTGCTTACCCATCCACCCTAGAACGTCCGGCGTCTGGACGCCACGACATGATTAACGCGATTTAGGACATCGCCATCTTCGAGACTGGCGCACCCGCAAGTGTGCTCTTGAAGCGACTGGCGTATTCGGCGGCCGTAACGCCGAGCACCCGGAGAAACGTGCGCCGCATCGCATCTGCAGACTTAAAGCCGCACGAATCGGCTATTTCTTTGAGCCCGCGAGAGGAGCTGTCGATGATCTGCTGCGCCGCTTCGACGCGCATTCGGTCAACGAACTGGCCAGGGTTCATTCCAGTCTCGCGGAGGCAGACACGCGTGAAATGGCGTGCGCTCATACCAATGCGTTCGGCGAGGGATTCGACGGTAAGGTCTGCACCAAGGTGTTGGAGCATCCATACCTGAAGCTCGCGCAATGGCTGCGAGGTGATGGCCTGATGCGAGAGCATGTGGCTGTATTGCGCTTGTCCCCCCGGACGCACCAGGAACATGACCAGAAACCGCGCGATGTTGAGAGCCGTTTCGTGGCCATGATCTTCTTCGACCAGGGCGAGCGAGAGGTCAATGCCAGCTGTGATACCTGCCGAGGTGTAGATGGAGCCATCGCGCAGGTAAATCGGCTCTGGCCGCACAATGACATCTGGGTATTCCCTGGCAAGACGATCGCAGAACCTCCAATGCGTAACGGCTTGCTTCCCGTTTAGGAGACCTGCTTCTGCGAGAAGGAATGCGCCGGTACAGATGGATGCAACGCGCCGTGAGTGCCCTGCGACTTTCGCGATCCAGGCAATGAAATCGGGATCGTAATTGCCGCCTTCTGCGCCGGGACCTCCAGCCACTATAAGCGTATCGATGGGACCGTCGATATCGGCGATGGGGATTGCGTCGGCGAGCATGACGCCGCGATTGGTCTGGAGCGTTCGTTCAAGGCCGGGGTTCGCAAGTCGAATCTCGTAATCAGGCGCATTGGAAAAGACCTCTAACGGACCCGTTACGTCAAGGATCTGAACCGGAGGCGGCCCGACGATGACTACTCTCCGCATGGGAGTAGTTTAAGGGATCTCAACGGATTCAGCCGGCAAGGTGAGTTTACACTGCGATAATTCGCTTGCTTGGAAGAGATGCCGTCGAACCTGACCACCCAATCACTTGATCTGGAATGACTGGTGCTCGATCTCCCTGTAGGGAGCCGTTCCCTCTACCGGCCGGCCTGAAATCACCAATCTGTAGGGACCCGGCTTTAGCAGTGACGGAGGAACAAAAAGCGGCACGGGCTTTTTGGCATCTGCAGCGGAGACGTCGATAGAGAGTACCTTAGTCCCATTCTGTGTCAGAATCTCGCAAAGATAGTTGGAGAAACTTTCGTCCGCAGGAATATCGACCAACAAAACATAAGGTTTTGTGTGGTCAGGTGCGATCACGGCTTGCGACACATCACGCGCTCCGAGTTCAGCGAGAGAAAAGAGAGCCAGAGTTTGTGGCGACGAAGAGATACGTAGCTTTGGAATTACTAAGAAATTCTGGTAACAAATGACCGCAAGCAAAGCCATGCAGGCGGCCAATGCGTACTGCGGCTGAAACCACTGAAAACGCCAACGAGGCGCGCTCCGGGAGCGTCCAAGCCCAGGGTCGGTTGCCAATACTTCCTTCGATGTGTCAAGGAATAGCGCTCCGATACGAAGCTCTTCTAAGCATTCCTTGCAATCAAAAAAGTGCTCCTCAAATTCCTCCCGACTGGAGGGCGCAAGTTCTCCTAGTAAATATCGTTCAACAGCCTTGGTCCCAACTGCCTGCGTATGCTCCATAGGTCAACCATTTCCGTACTGAATTATAGTGTCGCAGCAGTGCCAATCGTTTCTTCCTCGCCGCAACTTATTCATTTGATTGGCCAGTTTCCCAGGTCGATCTCAATTTCCTTCGTAAAGCACGAACGAAGCCCAGTAGTATGGCCGGCTGTAAACAGATTGAGATCGCAGCAGAGCCAGCTTGGCACCCCGGAGTGCAACGGAAGGCTCCTCCCCCGCTTCGATGCCGGAGTAGAGGGCATCCATCATCTTTGGCGTCGAAGCATCATTCACCTCCCAGAGAGCGGCGATGACCTGATGAGCTCCAGCCCGAAGAAAGGCCCAGGAGAGGCCCACCAATCCATCAGCCGAGTAGATCCTGCTTCCGGCACTATCGCACGCTGAGATGGTGACTAAGCGTGCATTCAATTTCTTCGCGGCAATGTCCCTCGCATAAAGATTGTATGACTTACCGTCTTCCGAAAGAACAATAGCCGAATCGAGCGGGCTGACTCTACTCGCCGTTCCGTGAGTGGCAAAATGAATGTAAGCATAACCTTCAGGTCCAGCCTGGAAATAAGCTGTCGGGCTGGCAGATTGTCCCGATAAAACAGTCTCATCATTCGAACCGAATCGCCGCCCAATGAGCTTCACCTCCTCACCCGCATGAGTCAGAACAGGAAATTGGCTCGGCAGCTTGGGATCTCCGATCAGGAGCAGGGTCTTCAGAGGGGAGTGCGCACCTTCCGAGCGCCGATGGGAAGAGAGAAGAAGGATCGAACTTGCGTCGGTGATCGATACATCCTCAATCCAATAATGCAGCTTTGGAGATTCAACCAGCAAAGTTTCGAAGTTCAGCCCACACAATGCGCCATCAGAGACGATAGTCACTTGAGAGTTGGCAGGAATCAACTGCTCTAAGGGACCGATTAATATCTGGTAGAGTTTACGGCCATCCGCGTCGTTAGCCGCGCGTGCGTCGAAGGGGCCAGTCACCCGTGTCCGATAGCGATCAATCAAAGGTTGAATCTGATCCTCGCCTGGGAGGATAAATACATGCGAACTATTTTTTTCAACAAGCCAAAGATAGCTATGCTCGGGTCCAAGCCAATAGGACAGGATCACATGCCCAAGCCTGCCTGCCACAGCGCGCGCCTGCATCATGCTAAACGTCTTTGATGTGAGCTCGCGGTCCAAACCAAGTCCTGCAGTGAGTATCTTTGCCCTGCTCATCTCTGCAACCGTGAACGCCTCGTCAGAAAGCCCTTGGTTCATCAGGAAGTCGATGTACGCGTCATAAACATCTTTGGCATTCGTAGGATAGGAAAGTTCGAACTCCTCGCGGCCAAGAGAGACTCGGACGCCTTCTAAAATGGAGACCGAGGTCTCAAAATACTGCTTTGCAAGCTTCGTATTCTTGCGCCGAGCCTCTAATTTGGCTAAGTCCGCGTAGGTCTGTCCCTTGAGCGTGAGATTGGGTCCTGCGTCATGGATTACCTCTCTAAGCAGTCGCTCGCTGAGTTCATCCTGTTGTCGTCCGAACGCGATCAGTGCCTCATAGTTCAGGCTGTAAAGTTCGGTATCGTGGTTCTGGATGGAACGGTTGATCGAAAGAGCTTCGCTGTTATATTTTTCCGCCAGGTCATATTGCTTTGTCTCAATCGCGATCTGCGCCAGGTTTGTCAGGCTAAGAGCTGCTCTCTGGTTGTTCTTCTCTTGTCGCGCCAAGGCTAAAGCAAGTTGATAGTTTCTCTCGGAGCCAGGATAGTCTTTGCGTAAGGTGCAAATTGCCCCTAAGCTGAGCAACGAGGTCTCTTGACTGGCAACCAGTCCAAGTTGCCTCGACTCGGATTCAGCTTGCGAAAACAAATCGAAGGCTCGATCGAGGTCCCCCATGTCCAAATAGGCAAAGCCCAAATTGGCCATAGTCCTGGCCGCAACGGTCTGCGCTTGGAGCTGCTGAGCGATTGGAAGCGACTCATTGAACCAATTGACCGCCTCCGCATATCGGTGCTGCTGCATCTGGACCATACCCATGGTGCCTAAAGCATTTGTCTCCAGAAAGGGCTGCCCGCTCTCGTTAGCTATCTTGAGCGCTTGCCGGATAAGCGACTCCGACTTTTTGGAATCATGGCGAAACGATGCAAGCTTTCCTTCGCCAAGCAAGAACTCCCCTCTGAACTCGGGTGCGATTGTTTCATTCATGTGCTCGGCATCTGCGAACTCACGTTCCGCCTTATCAAGTTGCCGCAGGTTGCTATACGCCAACCCGAGCAGAATCCTTCTGCGCACAGTTACTTCACGCATGGCTGCACCCTTAGGAGGCTCAGCCTCGAGCAAAGTAATCGCATCCTGGCTGAACCCCTGCCAGATCAGGATTTCAGCCTTAAGGAGCCGAAAGCGCCACGCTTCGTCCGCCCGATCTTTCCCCAGTTTGAGCAGACCGTCATCTACCTGAGCCATGGCGGCATTCAAATCGCCATGTTGGAACTTCGTTTCAGCCTGCAGATAGAGTGCATCCGGGTCAAATTGCGGATTGGAACGGCAGGAAACCAGCATCACCGCGCCACAAAATAGGGCAATCAGAGGTTTACGGATACCAATCGCCATTTGTCACGGGTCCTGCAACCGCTATGCTTCCGGCCACAGGACTTCCCAATTCTGCTCGTATCATATTGAGGCGCTTAGTCTTTCCGGAGACAAATAGTTCACCAAGGTAAATAGTCCCCACATGCGGCACCTTGATAGCATAGCCGAAAGGCAGTTCACTCTGAGAGCTATCGGAATTAGTTGGCCGTAACTGCTTTACCAAAGAACAAGATATTGTCCCTTGAGACTCCTGCCACCCGGCCTCCGACGGAATAACCATGCCCTTTTCCATCTGGGCAGGTATTTTTCCAGCCGGACGCCCCCACTCATATCTAACTTTCTTGGGCGCGTCAAATCCGTCGCAGGCACCGCCTTTACATTTCCCCTGGAAATGACTCAAGAGTGCGGTATGGGTTGAATGATGAGAATGCAAATGGTTGACGAGGTCTACTTCAACCGCCTGGCCGGCAATTCTGAGGTTCTTGAAACCACTACCCAGAGGAATAATCTCCGAAGGTTGCCCGTCTATGTGCTGTGCCGAAAGCCTTCCGATCACGGCGTCCGCAGTAATCACATCCATGATGTTCAGACCTTCGACGACCGTATTGACGACCGTACTATAAGTCTTCTCATCTTTCTTGATCGATGAGATGTAGGTATGGGCTGAACTATAGGATATGAGATCCCTAAATCGATAGTTTTCGGCCTTCGACGACGCATAGCCCCCAACCATCGAGAGTGACACAGCGGCGTGACTGTCGATCTCCGCTTCGAAGGGCTGCTTAATCGATCCAGCCAAGGCAAAACCGTGCGCATGATGTAGAAAAATTCTTCCGGCCATTTATCTCTCTTCTTTCTTAGCCAAGCTTTCGATTGAAAATCGGAATCAGAAACAGTGAGGTACATCTCATCTTTGTCCTCTAGTTTTTTATCATTTAAGCTATGGTCCCAGAGGAGCTAAGGCTAAAGTAAGTGCTGGGCTTACGCAAGCCCGAAAAATGGATTTCCAACAGAAAATTCAATGATTCACCCTACCACAAATTTTCCAGAACCACGATGAACTCCGGCCCGCGCACTCCGCAAGCCATAACTTGAGAGTCTAATGAACCGTTTCAAGCTTCGGTCCACTTGCGGCCTGTATTTTCTGGGAAATCTGGACCTCTCGACTAGCGTCCTCTGGCCTGCCTAGCGACCGGTACACCTGTCCCAGCAGGCTATGTGTCATGTAGTTACCGGGGTCCATTTTTTCCGCACGCTCAAGATACATCATCGCGTTCGCAAAGTCCTGTTGCTTGAGTAACACTTTGCCTAGAAGGATATAGGGTCCGGTCGAGTTTGGCTCCAGCAGCAACGCACGCTGCAACGACTGTTGCGCCTTCGTGTAATCGCCAGCGCGGGTGTAAGCATCTCCAAGCCTGTCATAGATGCTGCCATCGAGCGGGTTGCGGAGCCGCTCCTTCTCAAACTCTGCAATGGCCTCATTAAGATGTTCCCCGGCGAGCGCAATTTCTCCGAGAAGAGCATGCGCCAGCGGCAACTGAGGATCCAACTCCAGGGCCTTCGTAGCAAACTGCTGAGCTACCGGCAGGTATTCCCTGCGGAGCAACAGGCGCGCAGTCAAAAGATAGGCAGGCGCCGACTCAGGCGGAAAGCCATATTGACTGGCGAAAGCCCGGCGTGCGTCGTCATAGTTGCGCGTGTCGAGGTAGCAGAGAGCCAGCACGTAACTCGGATCAACTCTAGTCTGCGATGTCCAGTCGTGAGCCGATTCGAGCAGCGGAATTGCTTCGGCAGGCCTGCCCAGCCGAAACAGCGTCAGCCCGCGCAGCTGCTCCGATTCCCCATCATGGGGATCTTGCTTCAATGCACTCGCGAATGCGGCGTCCGCTTCTACGAATTGGTTCTGGGAGTAGAGAGCGAGGCCGCGCAATCGATTGACGCCCGCTGGTACAGGTTGCCGGCCGGACAGCGGATCGAGTTCCTTCAAAGCCTCCGTGGAGCGACCACGATCAATCATCAGGCGTAGCTGGCTAAGGTTGGGCGAAGAACCGGTTGGAGTTGTTCCGGTAGAGGCTTTCTGTGCATCCGGGGTCTGCGTTACAGACGCAGGTTGTGCCGGGTTCTGTGCACGCAACAGCGGCAGGGATAGCACCGCAAGCACGAGAGCCAGACGAAGTAAGACCATTTTGTGCGGACGACGCATAGAAGATTCTGGCCTAAGTGTAAACGGAACAGAAGAGGGGAGCCGCAGCTCCCCTCTTTGGGAAAAACAGTCACGTCAGAACAGCACCTTTAGGGAGAGTTGTAACTGGCGCGGAGGTACTGTGTTATCTTTACCCGGGCCCGAACTGATCGTTCCGTCAACTCCGCTGGGCGAGCCCCAACTGATGTAATTCATGACGTTGTATGCGTCCATGCGGAACTGAATCGAAACAGCCTCATGGATTGGGAAGCTCTTCATCACCGAGAGGTCCATATTGAAGAAATTCGGCCCATAGAGGCTATTTCTTCCCAGGTTTCCGGTCTGGTCCAGTCCCGGCGCTGTGAAGATATTCGACAGGGTCGCCTGATTAAAGTAGTGGAGGCTATTCCACGGGGCGCCCGTGATCTGTTTTTGGAACTGCTCTTTGTTTCCATTCATGTAGCAGGGAACATCGCCCGGAATATTAGGACATCCGCCAAGGGTTAGCGTAAACGGCAACCCGCTGGAGTAATTCAACACCGGGCTCAATTGCCATCCTCCGATGATCTGGTTCGTGATATTGCCCACGCCGCTGCCGATCAGCTTGTTTTTGCCGAATGGAAGTTCGTACAGACCATAGATGATGAACTGTTGACGGCGAAGGAAGCCATCGGTCCCCTTCGTGATCGCATGGCTCCAGGTGTAGTAACCGCTTTGCCAGCTGATCGCGTGCTGCCAGGCATAGTTTGCGTTCACCGACAATCCCTTGCTGAACGTTTTGGCGAGCGTGACCTGAAGCGCGTTGTAATGGGTATTGAAGTCATCGCTGTAATCAGTGATGCCGTTGGTCCAGCCGCACTGACCAGGTCCGATGAGCGGATCAGCCGGGGATAGGTGATAGTTGGGGTCGGCGCATGCTGCAAGCTTCCCACCGTAGTAGCGCGTCAGATAGGTTTGATTGTTCGTTCCTCCAGAGGGCGAGATGCCAGGTACTGGTTTACCGTTCAGGGCAAAGACGCCAGGGAAGATTGTGGTCGAACTTACCGATGGATCGAAGTGCAGGGGCTGACCGGTAATGCTGAACTGCGCCGGCAGATTGATCGCCGCTTCCATTGGGTTGGTCGTATTGCCGCTCCCGTCGCCAAGAGTGTGAGTACCCTTGTTGCCCACGTAGGCGATGGTCAACGAGAGTGTCGGCGTCAGCGACTGCTGGAGGCTCGCGTTCCATGCATCGAGGGTCGGAAGACGGAGCGGGTTGGGTCTGGCGCGCGAGTTGACCAATGCGCCAGGATTCGGCAGAAGACCGCTGGCAGGAACTGCGGTGAAAGTCGGCGCGGGAGGTCCCTGAGCCAGCGTGAAGGGCGCACTATTGGCTCCTCCTGTCTGTGTCACCTGCTGGCTCTGGAGAACCGGAAGATTCTGTGTCGCAGCATGTCCAAAGATCGAACCGAATACGCCGATGTCGAAGCTGCGCCCATAACCGGCTCGGATGACCGTGTCCGGACGTACCTGGTAAGCTACTCCGATTCTTGGACTCCACGCGTTGGACCTTTGCCAGTTCATATTGCTGCCGACACCGCCGATCCCTGCGACGTACAGATAGCCGGTGTCCGGGTTCAATAGCGCTCCATTCCCCGGGGCGTTGATCGTCTCCGGGAAGAAGAACTCATAGCGGAGCCCGTAGTTGACCGTCAGCTTCGGGGTTGCTCGCCAGCTATCCTGCGCATAGAAGAACAGACGCTTCTGGAATTCCTTCGCGTTGGTTGTAGTGCTGACGTAGCGCAGGAAGTTGGTTACTTGGCCGAGCGCGAAGGTCGCAAAGCCCAATCCACCGATCGGGATCGGGGTGGCTAGGTTTGCATTGCTCGGATTGGAGGTGTAGTTGTTGCTGAAATAAAGGATACCGGTACGGTCGTTGTCGCTCGGGACGCGCAGATTGCGGGCGTAGCGAATATCGGCTCCGACCTTCAGCGCGTGATTGCCAAGCATCTTGGTCCAGTTGTTCACGCCCTGAAACTGGTCCTCTCGCTCGATCAAGGGGCAGTTGCAGCGGTCCACGTTCAGGCCCGCGCCGTACTGCGGTCCCTGGCTCTGCGGGTTGGCTGGAGACGCTCCGCCCAGGGAACCAACCTCCTCAAGCTGGAAGCTCGGAGCACCGCTTGTGATCGAAGTACCGGTATTCATCCCGGGAATACCGAGCGTGGTGGCCAGGTTGGTGCCCTGGTCATACTTGCTGGTGTTGATGTCGTAACGGAAATAACCGAGGCGGATGTCGGTCACTAGGGTGGCGTTGACTGCGATGTCGGTTCCAATTGCAAGGCTGTCATTGGCTCCCTTTGAGGTGCCGCCGTACCCGCCGAGACCGAAGCCGGCGCCTCCGGCCGGACCGAACATGACCGTTCCGCTCAGCACATCGGTAAATCGGCTAAACCGGGTAAAGAAGTGGATCTTCTCATTCATCTGGTAGTCGCCGCGAACGTCCCACTGGTCGCTATTCAGACCGCCCGTGCCGGAGCCTGCATAGTTATTTTTGAGCCCATTGAACGAACCAGGTGTGTTCGGCGCGTACGGCTCCAGAAGAGCGAGGAAGTTCTTTGCCTGCGTGGATACCTGCGATGCAGGAATCACATTCTTTGGGTACGCCACGCCGTTGGGCTGATAGATAATGCCCGTACCTATAGGCGTCACATTCGTGGCGTACTCGCTGAAGTCGCAGCCCGGAATTCCGCCAGGCCCCACCTGTTTGCCGAGACAGGTCTCCACCAGCAAATGCGAGGGAACCGTCTGAACATTGGAGGTTCCGACTTTCTGGCGCACGCCCTGATAGTCGCCAAAGAAGAACAACTTGTTTTTGAGAAACGGTCCGCCGATCGAACCGCCGAACTGGTTCTTGAGCTGGCCGGGGATAGCGGAACGCCCCGGCCCTTGCGTGAACGGATCCTTCGCCAGATTGGCCCCGCTTTGGCGATAGTCAAACGCCGAACCGTGGAAGCTGTTCGAGCCCGATTTCGTCTGCGCCGTCACGAAGGAGGAGACGGCCTTACCGAACTCCGCGTCGTAGTTCTGCGTCGCTATCTTCGACTCCGACAGCGAGTCGAAGTTTGGATTGACAACAATGATGCCGAGAATCGGATCCTGGTTATCGGTTCCGTCTAACTCGTAGGCTGTGCCGGCGAAGGCTTGCCCGTCGACCATGATCTGTAAGCTGCCCTGCGGATTCTCGCTGGCGGCGTGACTCCATCCAAGCTGCTGCGCGCCTGGCAGCAACAGCGCCAGGCCCGTGAAGTTCCGGCCGGGAATTGGGAGATCCTCAATCTGCCTCGATCCGAAATTTGTCGCCACGTCAGCGCGATCTGTCTTGAGCTGTGGAACGGCATCGGCGTTTACTTCGACGGTCACTTCGGATCCACCGGCAGTGAGCGAGGGAGCGACCTTGACGGCGCCATCAGCAAAGACCTGAATGCCCTTCTGCTGATATCCCTTGAAACCACTGGCTTCGATCTTTACGTCATAGACGTCCGGGATCAGGTGCTCTACGGTGAAATCGCCGCTGCCATTCGATTGCACCGTGACTGTAGTGCCCTTGGCCACGTCGGTCACGGTAATATTTGCGCCCGGAACAATCGCTCCCGTGGCGTCTGTGACTGTGCCGTAGATTGATCCGTAGACCGACTGACCGAACGCAGACGGTGAGAAAGCTAAAAACACCACCACAGATACCAATAGCATTATCCGCATCGCGAATCGCATGGCAAAGACCTCCAAAAGGTGCTGCGTATTTCTTCTTTTCCGTTGGCGATGTTGTCTCGTGAGGCATCGCTCATAAGAATCTCTGGTCACAGACCGACACCGACCTTAGCGTCGTCTGCCTTGATGCACAAATACAGCTCTGCAATTGCACGACAAACTACTCGCGCACCACGAGATATGTCAACGGCTCTCACATGTTGATTTTGCTGATGTCAAAGGCCAAATGACATGCTGCGAAAAAGAGGACTGCCAAGTCAATATATTGGTCAGACCATATGCGAAGGCTTGGGGACGCAGGGTCATCCGCCACAACTGCTCTATCCTCATATATTTCTTCAAAAACCGCCTCGGATGGCAAAAGGGTCGAACCTAGGGAGGAGTCTAAAGTCAAACAATAGGTTGACCAATTTTTCATGTAAAAAATAATGCACAATCCTTTCGTAGGCCGATTTGTCTATACATTAATTAGGGATCTGAGAACTTCACGGATTCGCGGAACGAATTGCAATGAAGAGCAAACAAGCTCCTCGGACTTCGCCTAAGAAGAAGTTGAAAACCACCATTCCGGAAGCTCGTCCGTACGAAACAGTACCGGCGCTTACCACCTCGATCCCTAAATATCGCCAGATCTATGAGGATCTCTATTCAGCTATACGAACCGGTTCTCTTCAGGCGGGAGAACGCCTTCCAAGCGAAGCGGAACTCGGAGAGCGCTACAACACATCGCGCATCACCGTGGCTAAGGCTCTCAATGAACTTCAGCTGCAAGGCCTCCTATCGCGGCGTGCCGGCTCTGGCACCCATGTCCTGGCTCCTGCAATCTCCAGCGGTCATGTCTTCGGATTGCTCATTCCTGATCTCGGGCGGACGGAGATCTTCGAGCCAATCTGCCACGGCATGATGCAATCACCCTTCTCTAAGCCCCACTCCCTGCTTTGGGGACACTCCATGGGCGAAGCATCCCAGCAGGAAAAGGAAGCTGAGCATCTTTGCCACAGATATGTCGCTCAAAAAGTTTCGGGAGTCTTCTTCGCCCCGTTGGAATACACGCCGGAAAAGGACGCCGTCAATAAACGCATAGTATCTGCACTGGATCGTGCGGGCATTCAAGTTGTTCTGCTCGACCGATGCTACGCTCCATATACCATGCGCTCAAAGTATGACCTTGTTGGAATTGACAATCGGCGCGCGGGCTTCCTCATCACGCAGCATCTGCTCCTTCATGGAGTGAAGCGTGTCGCCTTCATAGCAAAGCCTCTGTCAGCCTCTACTGTCATGGCACGGATTGCCGGCTATCGTGAAGCTTTGTTTGCGTACGGAATTCCTCTTGAACAGAATCTCGTATGTCGTGGCGACCCGGACGATCCTGACTTCATCCAGAAGGTGCTGAAAGATTGCAGACCGGACGCAATCGTCTGCGCCAATGACTTCACCGCCGCACGAGTCATGGCAGGCCTGGTGAGTTATGGTGTACGTGTGCCCGAGGAGATGCGCATCGTCGGTATCGACGACGTCAAGTACTCGAGCCTTCTGCCGGTGCCCCTGACCACACAACACCAGAATTGCGCCGATATCGGTGCGATGGCCATGGTAACGATGTTGCAACGGGTGGATAAACCCGATCTCCCCACCCGGGACATTCTGCTGCAGACCCACACCGTCATTCGCAGATCGTGTGGAACGCATCGTTCTGCCCTCAGATACTCCCTCAGCTGAACCCGCCGGGCCCCTCGGCCGCCGTTTGAACCTCTACGACAAATACTGACGTTCACTCACGATTACAATCACGCTGAGATGCTATTCCTCCGGGCACATTCGTTGTTTCTGCTTGGCATCGTATCGGCCATGCTCCCGCCGGCACAGGCTCAAACCTCCACCCCACCCGCTGCCAATCCGAAGACCTCCGCAAACGCTCAATTGAAGTTAGCCGACGAAGCGTTTCGCGCCGGGTCCGCTGCTTATCTTAGGAACGACCTGCACTCCGCGCACCTCCAGTTTGCGAAGGTGGTGCAGCTTGCCCCCGCAGTCTCCGCGGGCCACACCGCATTCGGCACCGTGCTCCTTGCTGAAGGCGATGCACGCTCAGCCGTGAAACAACTCGAGTTGGCGCGCGGACTCGACCCGCGAGATGCGGGCGCTATACTCAACCTCGCGCTGGCCTACTCGCAACTTCACGACTATGTGAAATCAGTACAGATGTTTCAGCTCCTGGAGCAAACGAAGAGCACCGAACCCCAGATACTCACGCCTCAAGCTGCAATGGCCTACGCCGTCGCCTTGACTGCAACTGGAGAACCCGCCCCCGCGCAGAAACAGTTAGAAGCGGCTCTCGTCGCTGCGCCGGATAATGCAGCGCTGCACGATGCCCTCGGCACGGTCCTCGCGCAGCAGGAGCAATACGATCCGGCCGTGGTTCAGTTCCAGCGTGCCATCTCACTGGATCCCGGCCTGCCGTCCGCACACTATCACCTTGGCTCCGTCTTCCTGAATCAAGGCGACCCCGCCGCGGCCGTCACAGAACTTACCCAGGCAAACAACCTCGCCAAAGACAACACTGAATATGCCTTGCAGCTTGGCCGGGCTCTTCGCGCAGACAAGCAAGACGATCCTTCCCTTGCCGTCCTGCGTCACGCTTTGACACTCAACCCCGAGTCACTGGAAGCCAAATACGAACTCGCTCTCACCCTGCAAGCTACCGAGAACGCCCACGATGCCCTCCCCCTCTTCAAGGAAGTCGTTGCGGCCCGGCCGCAGGACTTCGCCGCACTCACAAACCTCGGCCTCGCTCTCGTGCAGACCGGCGACGCGAAGGGCGCGATTCCCTTCTACATGCGCGCGCTCGCTCTGAATCAGCAGAGTGCGACGCTGCGTGAAGATCTGGGCGTCGCTTACCTCCAGCAGGCCGATCTCAACCACGCCATCGAACAGTTCCGCGCCGGCCTCGCGGTCGAGCCGGACAATCCTCAACTCCACTACAATCTCGGCCTCGCACTCAAACTCAAGGATGATCTCAACGCGGCGGTTCCCGAGTTCCAGGAGGCCGAAAAACTTGATCCGCAACTGCCCGATCCTCCCTACACGCTCGGCGTTCTCTACATGCAACTCGGCCGCTTTGCCGACGCTCGGGCCGAATTGGAAAAAGCCACTGCGCTACGCCCGAATCACGGCGAGGCCTGGGCACTCCTGGGGAATGTCTACAAGGATTCCGGCGATCCGCAGAAAGGGGCCGCCGCGCTGCGTCGTGCCATCGAACTGATGCCCAATCAGCCCAGCCCGCATATCAGTCTCGCCGCAATCCTTATCCAGCAGGGCGACCCCGCAGGCGCGGCTGCAGAACGCAAAAAGGCCGCCGACCTTAGTCGCATCGCCGTCAGCCGTCAGCGCGCCAACTTCGCCCTCGATTCGGGTAAGGCGCTTCTCAAGCAAGGTCAAGTCGCTGACGCCCTCGTCCAATTTCAAACAGCAGTCGACGCCGATCCAAATTATGCTGAGGCCCACTCTGTGCTGGCCGACGCCCTGGACCGGCAAGGGCGAAGCGCCGCCGCTGCGCTCGAACGGCAGAAGGCCCAGAAACTTACCATCCACCCCGGCACCTCAGGCGATGGAGCGCCTGCTCATCCGTAGAGCAAACGTTATCGGGCCTCGGAAGCGCCTGCGGCTCCGAAAAGCTTCTCTAGCTCACTCATCCGCTTTCAACCTCTTCAACCCGCAGCAATTTTGCTATTACTATTAGCACGGTGACAAGAGCTTCGCATGCCGGTCCGGGCAAACAGCCTGGAGGAGTGTCCCTTTGAGTTGGTCTCGCCGCAGTTTTCTTACTTCGCTCTCCACCACTGCGCTGGTCCTTTCGCTTGACGAGGTTCTCGCCCTTGCAGCCCCGCAAAGTCCGCAGTCGACCCCACAGTTGGGGCCGCGCCCGGCCTACAACGCGGTGCCCCGGCCCGCGCCCAAAGGACCTCCCTCTCCCGTTGCAGGCACGCCTCTCGGAGTCAGCTTCATCGACGTGGCGCGGCAGTCGGGCCTGAACGCAAAGACGATCTACGGTGGGGAGCACAAGAACAGATATCTCCTCGAAACCACCGGCTGCGGCGTCGCCTTCTTCGACTACGATCACGACGACTGGCTCGATATCTTCCTGGTCAACGGCACCCGCCTGGAAGGCTTCCCCAAAGGACAAGAACCCGTCTCTCACCTCTTCAAGAACAATCGCGACGGGACCTTCACCGACGTCACCGCGAAAGCCGGACTCGCCCGCGCAGGATGGGGCCAGGGCTGCTGTGTCGGCGACTACAACAATGATGGGTGGAACGATCTCTTTGTCAGCTACTACGGCCAGAACGTCCTCTACCGCAACAACGGCAACGGCACCTTCACCGACGTCACCGAGAAGGCGGGCCTGCTGCAATCGAAGACCCGCTGGAACTCCGGCTGCGCCTTTCTCGACTACGACCGCGACGGCCATCTCGACCTCTTTGTTGCCAATTACATCGACTTCGACATCAAGACCGCGCCTCTTCCGGAGGCCGCGGGCTGCGCCTACAAGGGTATTCACGTGGCATGTGGCCCACCGGGTCTACAGGGCGGCAAGAACATCCTCTATCACAACAAAGGCGACGGCACCTTCACCGATGTCTCGCAAAAGAGCGGCATGTGGGACACCATCGGCACCTATGCCCTCTCCGTGGCTGTCTCCGACATCGACGATGACGGCTGGCCCGATATCTACGTTGCCAACGACTCCACCGCAGCCACCTTCTACCAGAACCAGAAAGACGGCACCTTCAAAGATCTCGCGATCGAGGCCGGCGTCGCCTACTCCCCCGACGGCAAACCCCAGGCCGGCATGGGTGTCTCCATAGGAGACTTCAATCGCGATGGGCGCTTCGATATCGTCAAAACAAACTTTGCCGGCGACACCGATTCGCTCTTCGTCAACCTCGGCGACGTGAACTTCGAGGACCACACCTATCTCTCCGGGCTTGGCGTCAATACCCGCTTCCTGGGCTGGGGCGTCGGCTTCTTCGACATGGACAACGATGGCTGGCCGGACATCCTCATGTCCAACGGCCACGTCTACCCCGAAGTGGATGGAACCGATGTCGACGCCCCCTACGCCCAGCACAAGTATCTCTATCGCAATCTCCGCAACGGGCAATTTGAAGAGGTGACCGCAGAGGGCGGCCCCGGTATCACCACGCCCGCCCCTGCTCGCGGCTGCGCCTTCGGCGACTACGACAACGATGGCGACCTGGATGTAGTCGTCAACTGCGTCAACAGCCTCCCTCAACTCCTCCGTTGCGATTCGACCACTGGCCGCAACTGGATCAAGATTCGCACTGTCGGCACAAAGTCCAACCGTACCGGCATCGGCGCAAAGATCAGCGTCACAACCGCAACACCAGGCAGCGGCAAACCTTTTGTACAGATCGACGAAGTCCGCAGCGGAGGCAGTTACTACTCGCAGAACGATCTCCGCGTTCACTTCGGCCTCGACCATGCGGCGAAGGCAGACTCAGTTGAAATCAGGTGGCCCTCCGGCGCGACGGACAAGTTGACAGATCTCGCGGCCAATCATCTCTACATCATTCAGGAAGGTGGCAAAATCCTGAAGACCGTAGCCATGGGCGCCTCAACCCCACCAGTGTCCAAGGCACCCGATCCGCCAGCCTCCCCGGCAACCAAACCATGAAGCGGCAACTACCCCGCCTCGCCCGTGCGCTCATCTTCTTTTCGGCCGTCGCCTTCGCCCAGAAGCCCTACCCACCAACGACCGATCACCCTGCTCCCGCCTGGTTCGTCGACGTCGCCTCGAAGGCCGGCATCACCGTTCGCAATGTCAACGGTACCGTCGAGTCCAAGCACTACATCATCGAGGCCACCGGCTCCGGCGTCGCCATTCTCGACTACGACCGCGACGGCTGGCCCGACATCTTCCTCGTCAACGGCGCCAACCTCCCAGGCGCAAAGTCCGAAGATAATCTCGACAAGCCCACCAACCACCTCTTCCACAACAATCACGACGGCACCTTCACCGACGTCACCGCGAAGGCCGGCCTCGTCTCGACGGGATGGGGGCAGGGCGCCTGCGTCGGAGACTATGACAACGACGGATTCGACGATCTCTACGTCACCGGCTACGGCAGAAACCGCCTCTTCCACAACCAGGGCGATGGAACCTTCAAAGAAGTAGCCGAGCAGGCCGGAGTCGCCGGAACAGGAAAAGAGTGGGGCACAGGCTGTGCCTTCGTCGACTACGACCGCGACGGCAAGCTTGACCTCGCCGTCGCCAACTACGTGCACTTCGACCTCGCCCACACGCCCGCCCCTGGCCAGACCGCCGGATGCATCTGGAAGGGTGTTCCCGTCATGTGCGGCCCCCGCGGTCTCGAGAGCGCGCCGAACGTTCTCTACCACAACCTCGGCGGTGGAAAGTTTGAAGACGTCAGCAAGCGCAGCGGATTCGAGCACACCAATGGCCACTACTGCTTCTCCATCACCACACTCGACTACGACGACGACGGCTGGCCCGATCTCTACGTCGCCTGCGACTCCACCCCCTCAATTCTCTATCACAACAATCACAACGGCACCTTCACCGACACCGCGGCAGACTCGGGCGCAGCGTTCAACGAAGACGGCCGCGAACAGGCCGGCATGGGTTCAACTGCAGCCGACTACGACGGCGACGGCAAGCTCGACCTCTTCAAGACCAACTTCTCCGACGACACCTCCACCCTCTACCGCAACAACGGCGACGGCACCTTCACTGACATGACCTTCCCCGCCGGACTAGGCATCAACACGGACGCACTAGGCTGGGGCGCCATGTTCGCCGATGTCGATAACGACGGCTGGCCCGATCTTCTCGTCGTCAACGGACACGTCTACCCCGAGGTCGACTCCGCCAAACTGGGCTCCTCCTACCGCGAACCCCGCTTCCTCTACTACAACCTCGGCAATGGCAAATTCCGCGATGCCAGCAAGACCTCCGGCCCCGCTCTTGCCGACCCGCGCTCCAGCCGCGGCCTCGCCGTCGCCGATCTCTTCAACGACGGCCGCCTCGAAGCAGTCATCAATAACCTCAGCGATCGGCCCATGCTCCTCGTCAATCTCGCAAAGAATCAGAACCACTGGCTCTGCCTGCATCTGGTCGGAACATCCTCCAACCGCGATGCCATAGGAGCGCGCGTGACCCTCCACTCGGCAAAGCGTCTCTGGGTCGACGAGGTACGCAGCGGCTCCAGCTACAACTCTTCAAGCGATCTCCGCCTCCACTTCGGCCTCGGTGCCGAGACAAACCTCACAAACATTCAGGTACGCTGGCCGAGCGGCAAGACGGAACTGTTCCCACCTCCTGTTTCGGTCGATCGCCTGATCGATCTGACCGAGGGAAAAGGCCATCCGTCACCCTAGTCGGAACCTGCCACATCAACCACTCGATTTTGCCGCACGCGCTTTCAGAGAATCACAGGGGCGGATCTATGGCTCCCTAAACTCGGTGCCATGCCCCTCGCGCTTGTTCAAGTAGCCCGCAGAAAACATCGCCGGTCATAGAGACCGGCGATGTTCAGAGTGGAATTCAGAGACCACTTACCACAGCACACGCCCGCCAATCTGAATCACCCGCGCGCCACCAGCATTTCCCTGTGGCAGGCCGTTGGTGATAATGCCAGCGGTGGCGGCGCTGTTGAGCGTGAGGCCGGGTTTGTCGGGGTTGAAGATATTGAACACGTTCACCGCGTCGGCGCGTATTTGCAGCTTCGTCCTTTCATAGATGGTGATGTCACGGAAGATCGAGGCATCGACGTTCCGCATGCCCGGCCCGTTCAACGTGTTCACTCGCAGCGTGCCATCTAAATTCCCCGGCCCGGTGCCCGCACATCCAGTGGTTCCCGAGGTGCAGAAGCCGGTGGGGTTGAACCATTGATATGGCGCCGCGCTCCTGGGAGCTATACCCGTAGCTGGAAGTCTGCCTGTGGTGAGGTTCGGCCGGTCGTTCACCGTACCGTCTTTATTGTCATCCGTGCCCGTGATGATCGCGAGCGGCAATCCGCTCTGGAACGTCACTATGGCCGAAACCGTCCAGCCATTCAACCCGAAACGAGCGAAGCGATTGTCCCCCTTGTAGTAATCCGGCTTCCACACCACGGAGGTCGTACTCACATGCGTGCGATCGTTGTCGGCGCGTTGTTTTTCCAGTCCGATGTTGTAGTAGTCCTCCGGCATGGTGCCGGCGCTGTTGCCGATGTTGCCGGTCGTCTGCAACGATGCCGTGCCGAGACTCTTACTCCAGACGTAGAAGCCGATCACGCTGACACTGTGGCTGAGACGTTTTTCAACAGTAACCTGCAGGCCGTTGTAGTTCAGGTTCTGTCCACTCTGAATCACAGAGGCACCGGCCATGTAGTTCCGCCCGGCAACGAGAGTACCCGGACAGGCGGTGCCTGCGCCAAATGGTTCCGCGAGGTACGGACGCCGGCAATTGAAGTTGGTCGTTGTATTGTTCCCAGGCGCCGCCGTATTAAAGACAGGAGCGTTTTCATCAATGATGAACGGCAGCTTGCGATTCAGAACCCCAACATAATTGATACTGAGCGCCAGGTCTTTGGCCAACTGCTGCTGTACCCCGACGTTGAACTGATCGTTGTACGGCCATCGGAATCCCTGCTGCAAAAACGTCAACGCAGACGGAGCGACATATCGCGGATTCGACTTGCTGTAAAAGTAGGGAAACGGTGAAACCCCAACCGGCGAGGCTGGATTCGTTGGATTAGGAAAGTCCGCGGGGTCGCTCGAGTACAGATTCTTCATGCTGGTCACATGAGTGAACGCATTGGTAAAGCGCACCGCGAACGGTTGGAAGTTCTGCGGCAGCTCCCACATGTTGCCCGAGATCGTGCCAAAGAAGAGACCCGCTGCGCCGT
>Ga0210406_10001488_pt1 | contig 28383 bp, 41 predicted proteins | sample IncBWC30MmetaG_FD_155454 | JGI IMG/M metagenome (GOLD analysis project Ga0210406, IMG submission 155454) | Forest soil microbial communities from Barre Woods Harvard Forest LTER site, Petersham, Massachusetts, United States - Inc-BW-C-30-M | ecosystem: Environmental > Terrestrial > Soil >... | reverse complement strand
TGATGCCACGGGCGCTTGTTTTTGCCGAGGGGTGAAGTCCTTTTTGGAGCCTTGCCAACAGCTTCCACATAGATCAAGACTCCCGCCAAAGGGTATCCAGTCGGAAGTAGTAAGGAACTTCCGTGCGAAGAGTCTGAAGTTCTTCCCCCCGGTCAGCCCAAGAGAGATACAAACTGCATTGCGTGCAGTTCGAGATAGCGAATATAGCGGGATGCGTCGAAGTTGGACTGCACATCGTTCAAACGTAAGCGTTCGCTTTTGGTCGCTTTTGGCCGTCTTGTGTCGAAGGGATGCAGCTGCTAGGGGCGCTGCGATTTTGCCGGCGGGTTAATCTCGTCGGTGAAAATGTCGTCAGTATGAGCCCTGGCGATAGCGAGATCTAGGCGGGACAACAGTTGTGCCAGCGATTCACCTTTTCGGCGTTTCAGCATCGCCAGTGTGTTTCGCCCCTCGTGAGCCACTGCGACACATTCCGTGAGAGGAGGAATGACTCCGATGCTGATTCCGCCCTGTTCGATTGTCTCTTCGATGCATGGGAAGTCTCGAAGACCACCTGTGGGAGCATTCGTGGCGGTGTCTTCGTTTATGCCGCCTCTTGGTTGGGGAGCTGTAGACTTGCGGCGACGTTCCAAGGTAGCAACTCCTCGATGCGCTTGATCGGATGATCCGCGATACGGGACAACACGTTCCGTAGATAACTTTGGGGGTCGATTCCGTTCAGCTTGGCCGTGCCGAGCAGACTGTAAATCGCCGCGGCACTCTCTCCACCGCCATCGGAACCTGCAAAAAGAAAATTCTTTCTGCCCAGAGCCACGACCCGCAACGCTCGTTCTGCTGCATTATTATCGATTTCGATGCCGCCTTCATCACAGAAGCGCAGCAGTGCTGCCCACCGTCCGAGTGCGTAACGAACGGCCATGGCCGTATCGGATTTTCTCGAGAGTTTCCCTAGAGTTTCTTCTAACCATTGTTTCAGCGATTCCAGCAACCACCTAAAACTCCCAATGCGGTACGTGAAGTAGACGTTCCTGAATTGCTTGCGGCGCATCTGCGGGCACTTGTAAAGAACAAGTCTCGATACCTGTTCCCTACTGCCAGCGGAAAGCCACTGTGTCAGCGAAACGTACTTCGCGCTCTACACGCAACCGGGCGCAAGATCGGGCTTCACTCGCTTCGTCGTTTCCGAACGGAGACTTTGCGACGAGCGCGTATACCCGAAGATTTAACCAAGTTGTGGCTCGGCCATTCCAAAGAGAGCGTTACGGACTTCTACGCAGGCGGATTACAAAACGAGCTAGCGTGGAGACAGGAATGGTGCGAACGCGCCGGACTTGGTTTTGGGCTACATGGGCTACAAAAAGTTGCACAACCTGTTAGAGCAAAAGCAGCGTAAGTAAATGGAAGGGCAGGAATTAAAATGGTGCGCCCGGAGTGATTCGAACACTCGACCTTGTGCTTCGGAGGCACACGCTCTATCCAGCTGAGCTACGGGCGCGGACAACTTCAGGCGATTACCGCGGTAACCTGATGATTCTATTCTAGCGTGAAATCGTAGAGATTGCCTCTGGTCTTCCGCCACGACGAGCCAATGTCCGGCAGCTACCTAGCGTCATTTCGGTCAGCCCTTCGCGCGTTCCTTGATTTGCCTGGCCAGCCTTTCGATTTCTTCGGCTTTTTTGACCATGGCCAGGGAAAGCACCGCAGTGGCATCGGTTTTTTCGATTTGTTGCTTCAACTGCGACGCCAGATCATATAACTTTTCGATGTTCTTCTTGATGTCTTTCTGATTTTCTTCCAGGTGAACTTTGGTGGCGGACTTTGCATTCGGATTCGCAGATGGTTCGTCTTCACCAGGGTGGAGCGGCGTCGGCGCCTTGGGGAACGGGTCCTGTCCAAGGCTAGCGGAAGCGGCTATGGAAAAAATGGCGACAGCACCGACCATACCGCGCAATAGCGATCGTCTGGATTCGTACATCGTTGGCTCCTGTTACACGGCCCCGCCGCGGCGCTTCGAAAGCAGGGCCCCGCGCCTTGCACTTCGCATGTCGTCCTTCCCATGCGACGACGAGCGTACCCCCCGACTCAATGTTATACTCCCCCGACGAATCGCCTATGTCCAGCACTGTCCCGTACTTGAACGCCGCCGCACTCTCAATCGTACTGCATCTTTTGGTTATTTTTGTCCTGGCGCTGCTGCTCAACCGTTTCTTGCGCGCGTTGACCAATCTGCTGATCAAGCCCGCGGCAGGGCCATCGCGCTCCGAGCAGCTACGCGACCAACAAACCCGCACGCTGGCGGCCGTCGTATACGGCGCGGCCAGCAAAGTGGTCTGGGTCATAGCGGTTCTGACGGCGCTGGACCGCGTCGGCATCAATCCCATACCTTCGTTGGCGCTGCTGGGTCTCGCTGGAATAGCCATCGGTTTTGGCGCGCAAAACCTGGTGCGTGACATCATCAGCGGTTTTTACATCGTAATGGAAGACCAGTATGTCGCCGGGGACACCGTGCAGATCGCGGAAACCGTCGGGCGCGTCGAACATCTCACACTGCGGCGCACCGTTGTGAGGGACGCGCGCGGCGCGCTGGTCACCATTGCCAACGGCGATGTTCGCATAGCCGCCAACTTGAGCCGGGACTGGTCGCAGTCGTTCGTGGACGTCGGGTTGGCTCCCGAAATTGCTCTGGACAAGCCGATGGCCGCGCTCGAAGCTGCGGCCTCTGGACTGCGCGGCGATGCGTCCTGGTCACAGGCGCTGGTTGACGGTCCGCGGGTGCTGGGCGTGCAATCCTATGATAGAAATGCGACGGTGGTGCGGCTGCAAGTTCGAACCACGCCGACGCGCCAGGATGAAGTCACGCGCGAGCTGCGCCGCAGAATCCAGATCGAATTTCAAAAGCAGGGCATTCCGGTAGCGAGCGTCTTGCGATTCGAGCTGGCGAACCCACAGTCACTGGTTAGCGGAAAAACGCCAGCCGAGGCTCCGCAGTAGATTCAAGCTCAGGAGGCGATCTTATGTCCACCATCACTTACGACGAAGTGAACCTGATGCTGCGACTTTACGACATGCGCCGCGAAGCCCGGTTGCGGCAGGCCAGGAGCTGGTTTCTCGATCATTTCCATCCCATGTCGCCGGACGAGATGACGGAGAAATACGCGCCGGGAACCGACGAGTACAACAACATCCGCATGGTCATCAGTTATTGGGATATGGTGGCCAGCATAGTGAATCGCGGATTGATCAACGACGAGCTTTTTTTCGAGAGCAACGGGGAAATCTGGGTGGTATGGGACAGGATTCGTTCTATCGTTCCGACCTGGCGGGCGGCGTTCAAGAACCCGATGGTCTTTATGAATATCGAAGAAGCCTGCAAGCGTCTGGAAGCGTGGCGTGAAAAGCGTGCTCCGGGTTCGAGCGTGGCGATGCGCCAAATGATGCAACAGGCTCGCCCAAAAGTTTAGGCAGCGTTTCACTGGATCATTTCGCTGGTCAGGCATGAATTTCCGTGAGCCCGGAAGGCTTGGCAAGTACTGCGCGTTTCCGGCCTCATTCTTTCGCACGTTAAAGCGCAACACCAGCTTCCTTGATTAATTGTTCGGCGTTCGAAAGATTGGCAGGATTCCGTGCCGGCTCCCAAGCTTAGGGAAACCGCAATCGGACCAGTTGCCGCTACGACAGGACGCTCCCCGATAGCACGACGAATATTTTCCGCGCGATTAGCCCATCTGCGTATGGCAACTGTTCAGCACGATCAGGAATTCTCTCCGCCATAGCGGCTGACTACGTCGTAGGTACGAACGGAGCATGTCTCGAGGAACACGCGTCCCTCGCTTGGTACTTGCGGCACGCAAGTCTCCAATTCGGCGACCGATCGATTGCGCTATCCGGTTGGGAAGAAACGATTCACAAAATGATGAGGAAATTGACAGACTGGTCGGCCACGCCGTTTTGGAACAAAACGCAATCTGGAATTTCAATTCGGCACAGAGAATCGGCGCTCGGTTCGCGGCCTTGTCGAGCCTCGCTTGACCGTTCCAGTTGGGAACCAGGCCGATTGGGACTGGCGGTGAAGGTTGGGGACGGGGCTATTCCTTATAAAACATCAACAACACACCCAGCGTAACTAGAAACAACGGCCATAGCTTTGCAAAAAATCCGGCACGAAGCGCCTCCAACTCACTTAGGCCTTTTGTCAATCCGATGCCAAGACCACAGACCGTATAGCTCAAATGCTGCGATTGAATCCGTGCCATGGTTTCCATGTGATGCTCACCGACCATGCCGCCTTCGTGCTGGTGAAAAACCAACAGGATCGAACCGCAAATCGCCACCAGCGGGAATACCCAACCGCTCCACGCCGCTAGCAGTCTTCCCCTCACTCTTGCAAATTCAATGGCTCCCAATAGCAACAACAAAACTGCAAAGGTCTTGTGCTGCAACACTTCACGGTTATTTTGCAGTGCCTCTAACCAGTGGCGATGCCCAAACGGCCACAGTTCGGTGTCGCTCCACACCAGCAGAAAGATTCCCGCCACCAGAAAGCAAGCTGGCCACACATACTTTACCGACGGCCAACGCTTGGCTAGATTCGATTGAAACAGGACAAAAATGCCCGCCGCCGCAACGAAAAAACCCGCGAGGTGGTGGTTGAATTCGCTTTCCTGTTTATCCGCAAGGGTCTTTGCTTCCAGCCTGGCGCGAGTCGCCTCGTCCATTGGCTCGTCCATCGGCATGCCCATGCCTTGATTTCCCGCATGGTCGTGATGCATCGGTTGTCCTGCTTGAGCGAGCGTTATTGCAGGCGTCAGCAGCCCTGTCATAGTCAAAAGCAGGATTACCACCAGACTTAAACGCGCGCGCGGTACGCGCTCCATCCCTCTTGCTTCCATCGCCAATCGCCCTCGCCTTTATTTTCGAGGAGCGAACGTGTTTGTCTTCTCAAAGCCTCATGCGCGGCGTCGATGAAACTTGGAGGCACACTTTCGCACATCACTCCCCGGCATCAGTTGGATGCTTTAACTGGAGTTTCGGCTATGAAAAATGATGCAAGCAATGGCGGGGCATCTTCATGCAGAATTCTGGAGGCGCGGGTGGGAGTCGAACCATCAAGCCTACTGCAAACACGTAACTTACTCATTCCACGTGTACTCGTCCAGTAGATTAGTGACACAAGGCATAGATGCGCCGCTTTCTTTTTGTCCTTTACGTGGTTCCGAGGCAGAGCCCTTCACCGGGCAGGAATCGACTTAGTAGATCACGTGCTGAACTATTGGAAGAACGTCGGAAAGCGAGCGTTGGCAAAAAGCTCGCTGGGTAGGATGGTTGTCCAATCATCTATACTCAATCGTCGAGCGTGCGGCGTGCGTGGAAATAGTAAGTAAGCGATGGAGGAAAGGTAATGGAGTATCCGCAGTTTGGGTTGAATGGGCGAGTGGCCTTGGTAACGGGAGCGGCGCGTGGTTTGGGACGGGCAATTTCGCTGGCCTTGGCAAATGCGGGCGCGGACGTGGCGCTGGGTTTGCGGGATGTACGGGCGGACTCGGGATTAGCGGCAGAGATACGAAAGATGGGGAGGAGTGCCCTGCCGCTTCAGATGGATATGCGCATGATGGAGCAGATTTCTCGCGCCGTGGACGAAACTGCGAAAGAGTTCGGTCGAATCGACATCCTGGTGAACAATGCTGGTATCGCGCCCGAAAATCTGGCTGAGAATGTACTTGAGGAAGACTTTGACGCGACCCTAGCCGTGAACTTGAAAGGGACATTCTTTGCGAGCCAAGCTGTAGGACGGTTGATGATACGGCAGAAGAGCGGGACGATCATCAACATGAGCTCGCAGGCAGGTTTTGCGGCATTGCCGACGGAATCGATCTATTGCATGACCAAGGCGGGAATCGCGCATCTGACCAAGTGCTTGGCGGTGGAGTGGGGCAAGTACGGGATCACTGTGAACGCCGTGGCGCCGACCTTCGTCCGCACACCGGGCACGGAGAGCGCACTTGCGGACCCAGCATTTCGCGCGGATACATTGGAACGGATCGCCGCGCTGCACCGTATCGGCGAGCCGATGGAAGTGGCAGGGGCAGTTGTATTTCTGGCCTCCCCCGCTGCATCGTTGATCACCGGTGAGACGATTTTGATTGATGGCGGGTGGACGGCCCGGTAAGCATCACTTTGTCCGATTAGGGTTAACCAGGCATCTCTTGCAGTCTCGAGGCATACGACGAAAGCCTCTCGGGTTATAATCGCGGCCAATTATGCCCATCGCTCCAGGTACGCGTCTTGGCCCGTATGAAATTACGACGCCACTCGGCGCTGGTGGAATGGGCGTCGTCTATCGCGCCCACGATGAGCACAGATATGTCCAGTACACAACAGACACGCATTGACTTGACAGAATATGTACATGATGCGCTGTTGGTGTAACTGCGGAATTCTTAACCATACGGATGCAAAACGTTTACAACTGGATTTGTGACAGTTACAGGTACGAGCACGTCGAACGGTATGTAGTCGTTTTGAGGATGATTGTTGACATAGATGTGCGGAATAAAAAGCCAGGCGCGGCAGTTACCTCTAATGACGGCTCGAATGCGTTCAAAGGAGAAATGATGAGAAAGCTGTGCTTGCGTATTGCAGTAGCGCTTGTCAGTTTCGCTGGGTCGGGCATTGCGGCCAAGGCCCAGGACCAGGTTGTAGACCAAGTCGTTGTGACTATACCGTTCCAGTTTGTGGTTGCTGGTAAAACGCTTCCGGCGGGCACATACCACGTGAATCGCGTGTCACAAGATAAATGGGCGGGGCTAATCTTCAGCAGCGTCGAAAATCGTGGCAGCGCGATTGTCCATCCAACAAAAGTGGAAAGCACTCGCGAAGTGGAAAGCACTCACCACGGCAAAGCTCACGTGGGTTTCGAAACAGCCGGGGGCGAGCACTTCCTCAGCAAGATTGAGACTGCCGACAACGTATTCACCATTCCAGTGTCACGTGCGGCGATTCTGCTGGCGGAAAAATCGCACACCGACACCTCTTCAACAAGTTCTGTCGGAACCGACTAGATATATCTACAATTCAAAAAACGGGGCGACCTCCGGGTCGCCTCCCTTTATTGATAAATTCTGTTTTTGTGCTAATCGCGATTTAAGGATGGCAAAAATTTATTTCGCTTTCGTTTCATCCACCAGCATCTTTGCAGGAACGTTGTAAACCAGGTCTCCCGACGCAACCCGGACCATCGGCACGGATTTTTCTCCACATGTGTAGGACACGGCCTTCGATAATTTCACCCGAATGCACCCGGAGACGAACGGTCGCGCCCAGTTTTATTTCGGGTTTGGTCTTCTTCAATTGTTCCTACTTTTCCGCCACGCCGCCAACAGTTGAATCGTTCGCAGTTCCTTATCCGTTTGTTGAAACCACGCGATGCACTGTCGGCATTTGTCGTTCTTCATGTGGTCTGCAAAACGGTAGAGGTTGGCGTGAAGAAACTTCTTGCACGGCATCAGATTCGGAGAACATTCGATGACGATTCGGACTTCTTCTGGCAATTCCCAGTCCTTCTTTTTGCGTCTCATGATGTTAGCGTGCCGGAACTCTTTTCGCGATTCATACGCAGAACCAACGATTGAAGAAGGACAAAGACCGCCATCGCGGCGGCAGCTGGAATTATGATGTGAACGACCCAGTAGTTCATGTTTGTTGCCACGGGATACTTCAAGAACCGATAAGGCGGATGCGCCGGGTCAATCCACGGCGCGAGTGGAAATCGGAGTAGCCACACCCACTTCAAAATTTCAAAGAAGGTCGGAAACAAAGCGGCAATATATCGCTGTTTAGGCGTGCTAGCGACAAACGCGCCGTACAGCGCCGACACGACTCCCGCGACGGCAAAAGCCACTATCAAATCCAAGTGAATGAAGGGCAAACGAGTGAAAGGGATGTGCACGTGGAGTGTCCACGCGGGAGTGTTCGCGCAGTAGCGGTCAATCGCGGACTGAGTTAGCCAAACAATCAGTATTGCCGCAATTCCAGGGATGATGACACGGCGGATATGTTCGCTCGGCATGGCTGGAGCTACGTGCTGGGAGGGTTGTTCTATAACGGGCGGGATAATATCATTTTGCGGTAAATGATAAGATACTTTTTCCCGTTGCTCCGCCCGGAGCGACACATGATAGGGTTCGAGTCTGACGGAGCGTTTCTCCACAAATTACGGGAGCGGTTGCACAGCATGACGGACGCCGAATTGATTCAGTTCGGGAAAACGGTTCGCGGGTTAAGCGCAGGTCCGACCGGAACGTCGAACCCGTTTAAGCGGCAATTGGAAGAGGCGAGAAAAAAGTGGAAGCGAAGGAAACTACAATCAAAAAAGGCGACACCAACGTAGGCTTTGCTTAACATCTTTTAGAAGTCCGGAGACAAAATCGATGCCTCGGTTTTCGATTGAGGGCGCATTAGGAATCGCCGCTGGAATCATCTTGTTTGTTTTGGACAAAGTGGGCATCGGCGGAACGCTGACATACCTTCTGCTTTTCATTATTGCCGCTGTTTTATGTATTCATTCTGTTGCCCGCTCTGATTGGGATAGTGGAAAACGCCGAATGGGTGCTGGCGGGGTGGTGCTTGTCTTTTACTTACTGTTCGGATTGTGGATATTTGCTCGCCCGCATAAATCGGAACATGTGACGGGTGAGCAGAGAGCAACCGATAGTACGAACCACGGACAATCGACGGAAACCGGAAAGCCAAACTTCACAGAGCGAGGAACGGACGATCCGCTTTCTCGACGCAATTAAGAGGCGAAAGCTTTTTAACTTTTCGTGCCACTGGGGGAACTTGTACGGTAACGACGTTTGGACGTAGGCGGACGCTACGCATGAGCGAGCGGAGCAGTGATTGCCAAGCGGTTTTGATATAAGTGTGTGGTCACGATTGGAGGAGGTGTTCCAGTGACCCCGCCGGCGCTCGAGATTGCCGATCTCATCCGCACTGCTGGAGCTGCCTTCGTCGAGCGAAACCGCCAGTGGATCCGTTGGAAGTATGTGAAAGTGCTGCTGGCCATTGCGCGGTGTCGTACGGCTGCGCTCGGCGGGCATCTCGATGAGTGCACCCGCTGCGCACATCGTACCCGACCTCGTATAACAGCTGTCGCGATCGCCATTGCCCAAAGTGTCAGACCGCTGCTCGCGAACGGTGGATTGCCGCACGTCGACGAGAACTGCTCCCCACGCGCTACCTGCACGTGGTCTTCACACTCCCCCGCCACCTAGCCCCAGTGGTGCTGCAGAACAAAAAGGTGATCTACGATCTCTTGTTTCGAGCCAGCGCGGAAACTCTTCTCGAAGTCGCTCGCAATCCCAGACACCTCGGTGCAGAGATTGGTTTCTTCGGTGTGCTGCACACTTGGAATCAAAAGGTCAGGCTTCATCCCCATGTCCATTGTGTGGTGCCCGCCGGAGGTCTCTCGCTCGATCACACCCGCGGGGTCCGCTCGCCGGACAACTACTTCCTTCCCAAAGCGGTACTGCGTGAGGTCTTTCGTGGCAAGTTCGCCGCGGCCCTCCGGCAGGCCTTCCAGAATGGTGAGCTCCGCTTCCCCGAAAAGTTGAAGCTCCTCTCCGAACCCAAGATCTTTGCTGCTTGGCTCCGGCCACTGTTTCGCAAACACTGGGTGGTTTACTTGAAACGTCCCTTCGGCGGCCCCGAATATGTGCTGCAATATCTCGGTCGCTACACCCATCGCGTGGCTATCTCCAATCATCGCTTGGTCTCCATTGCCGATGGCCAAGTGACTTTTCGCTGGCGCGATTCCGCTCACCACAACGAACAGAAGCTCACCGCTTTGTCACACGACAAATTCTTGCGTCGCTTCCTGCTGCATATTCTTCCGAAAGGCTTCGTGCGTATCCGGCACTTCGGTTTCCTGGCCTGCCGACGGCGCCGCGCGACATTGCCCCTATGCTTCCAGTTGTTGGGTACGGCACAAGAAGCGCTTACCGAAGAACACGCTTCTTCCACCGCAGACGTTCCCGATCTTTATCGCTGTCCCAAGTGTGGAGGTCCAATGAAAGTCATCGAACGGCTCGCCGCTGCCGAAATCCAACTTCGTGCTCCGCCACGGATCAGCTCTGCGGCATGAGACTACTCTCTCCAACTCGAACACTCTGGGTACTTCCAGGCGCTGCGCATCTCTGTGCCTCGCCGTCAAACCGATCCCTTCTTCCAGCCTCTGCGACCACAGTCTTTACGATACTTTTTCGCCCTAGCCAATTTCCGCGCATACGGTGTCATGTGCCGTGCCCTGCAGCACAGTCTCGGCACGGCACAGCTCAGCGCCGCTCCTTCCCACGATTGAATTTGCATAGAGCCCGCGTCCACCGCAACCACGGGCGGCCACGTCCAAACGGCTTTACCGGACGCGCGCAGAACTCCCCACCTCCGTTCACTCCTCACCGAGAAAGCGCATCCGGTAAAGCGCTAGCGTTTATGAGGACTTGATTCGCCACGAATAGGCCAGACGAAATAGCGAGTTCGGCACTTCCGGTGGTTTTGAATTTCCTGACCAGAGAGCTTCGGTCGTATATTGGAATGAATGGCACAAACGGCTGCTTCGCTTGCGGGTGAGGTAAGTATTCGGTCGCGGCAAAGCGATTTTGCCTTTCTGTTGCAGGTTTGCCGTCCGGGCTTATGGACTACCACGGCGCTGTTTTACCTGATGCCGCTCGGACATTCCATCAATTTCAGTTCTGCGAAGTTCTGGGTGGGTTTGGCTTACGTGCTGATTCCTCTGGGGTTCGTGCTTTACGGCGTGAATGATATTTTTGACGCGGAAGCGGACCGCCTGAACCCGCGCAAGGGCACATTTTTGTTCGGCTCACTCGGGCGGAGGGAACAACTGGCCGCCTTGCGATGGCAGATTGTGGCGTTGCAGATTCCGTTCTTGATGGCATTTCTGGTTTGGATCGGCGCGCAAACTTTGCTGTGGTTTGGAATGCTCCTGGTTGCCGTATCGCTCTACAATGTGCCGCGAATCGGATTCAAAACACGGCCGCCGTTTGACGTGCTGATGCAGGCGAGTTATTTGCTGGTGTTCGTGCTGAGCAGCTGGGTGAATGGAGTTCCGCAACTGCCCTGGCAAACGTTCGTTTTCGGTGCCCTGTTTGCGATGCATTCGCACCTGTTTGGTGAAGTAATGGATATTGTGCCGGATCGAGAAGCAGGGAGGACGACCACGGCGGTGCACGTCGGGGCGGTGCGAACGAAGTTGCTGATGGCCGTATTTCTCAGCGTGGAAGTTGAGCTGGTCACCCGCTATTTTCACGATCGCGTAATTGGTGGTCTCCTGACGGCTGGTGCGCTGTGGTTTGTTGCTGATGCGTTGTGGCTGTGGCGAAATAAGCCGTATAGCTGGAAGGTGATGACCCTGTTTATGTGGATGTGGAATGCGGCGGCGCTGTTGTTGATTGTCTGGGATTATATGCAGGGGACGCTTACACGGAGCGCGGCTTTGGTGTCGTGACGGTTGGATAGCGCAGAAGTAGACGGCCTATTCCAGTTGAAAGCTGACCCTGTTTCGTCGCATCACCGGACATCTGCCATACCAGAACTCCACTTCTCCGGTGGTCTCAACCGGGCACTTGCGGTGCGGCAGTCATCGGCGAGTGGCAGAATGCTAGAATTGTTTTATGTGCTTCGTTCTCTACGTTGGAACGGCTAATCCGTTGCCGCGAAAGAAGTTCAATAAAGATGCTACAGATTTGCCAGTCGAATCCCTCACGGAGCGAGACGCCGGAATCAAGCAACATTTCAGTAGCCCCGAAGTCCAATACATTGGTTCGAGTTCGAATTGTGGTTGTGATTTCCCTCACGCGATGTTCCAAAACGGGGGCTGGCCTGAAATTGAATTCTATAGGGATACCGAGAAGGATGAGGCCGACATCGCGAGGGACATGACCCATCGCCAGAATTGCGAGGCACTGGTTGCACTCTTGCGAACGACCGGGGATAACGTAGTCGAACTCTATGGAGTTTGGGATGGAGACTTCACCATCGTGCCGCAGGCACAGGAGAAAATCTCGGTTGATAGGCTCCTTGACCCAGGTTTCCATTTCAAAGAGCAAGGTTTCTACAAGGTTTACCTTGAACCGGCGTAACTCCTGATTTCGCCTTACCGTCCGTTTGGCGGCTTGTGCCCAAGCCGGGAGCCGTAAATCAGGCATGTCGCACTTAGGATTGCCCTATGGCTTGCTCTTTTGTGCTGTAGAGGCGAAGTTTGCAATGAACGCATCGGCGGGCAAAGCCGTTGTGGTACCACCAGGTGGAGAAGAACCATTCCCCGCATCGTGGACAACGAAAAGTGTTGCAGCGGATTCCAGCGGCCGCAGAGAAAACCATCCAGCCGATGGCAAACACGAATACTGGCATGTCACTCTGGAAAAGTTTGTGGGTCAACAAACCAAATGCAAAGGTAATTGGAACGTATCCGAAGAATGCAAAGAGGGCCAGATTCCTGCGTCTTTTTAACTCTCGCCAGTGAACATCATATTCGTCCATGCCTTTGAAGATAGCCTACCTTCCCGGTTTCGCCGTGTATCAGGACGGAAGAAAATTAACACGATTTGGTACAAGTGCCCGGTTTGTCGTATTTCAACTGATCTTCATACTTCAATTCGATTAGGCTTTCAGGCTTTCGTAACAAGGCGCGTTTAAGATACGCTCTAAGACAGGGAAACGGAAAAGTAGACCCGTACCCCGAAAGATCGACACGGCCAAAAGGAACTCTAACCCAGCGGCGTACGTACCACGGGTATGCGTCACAGACTCGCGGTCTTCAGCGTGCCGTTTGCGTTCGTGCTCGGATTTGAATACCTGCTGCACGCACGGGACTCTTGGCCGGACTCCTGCATTGTTATCATCCCCGAGCCTTGGTCCGGTCTCCTGACCGCCATCATTTTGGCTGGTGGCGCTACGTGGTTCTGGCTCCGATTGCCCCGCACTCGATAACGACGCCTAAGCCTGTTCACCATTCCCGACGATGAGAGCAGGCCGGCCTGCGTCGGCTTCTCCGCCCTATGCCGAAATTCGTTAAGACTTCGTTGGTCCGTTGAAAACGCCGATATTGCTACCGATCCCCTGATTTTCACCGGCTGTGTGGCCGGGTGCCGGCAGGTAGTTCCCGAAACCGTAAAGACGGTTTGTGAAAACATAGTTCAACATCGCTGACCAATTTGCGCCTAGATAACCATCGGTGCCGGGCGTCGTTGCGATTCGGACTTGCTCCGCATTCATGCCGACGTATTGCGCCCAGAATGAATCAAGCTGTTGCTGCGTGAAAGATGCCGGCATAAGACTCCTTGTGATAACGCGAAGACGAAGACGTGAGCGGAGGCCCTCTGTGCCTTGGATGACGCCTTCGTCTGACACTTACGGCGCTCATGCAAAATAAGAACAATTGAGTTTCGGCGTGAACGCCCTGATCTACGAGGCCGCGTTCAGAAAGAACTTCGAGCACAACTTGGCGGGTTGCGTCGGCAACGTGAAGATATTTGAGAGCGGTTATTCGGGGGCATCCGTGTCCAAGTGAACGCTCTTCAGTTCCTTGATTTGTGTGATTGCGATCGCGTGAGTTCCGTTTCGCGTGAACGCCGGCCCGGTAGCCTGCACATACTTTCCTACAAACGGCATCATCTTTTCACGCTGGTCGGAATCGGGCATGTCCTTTGAGATTGGGAAATAGATCAGCCCGGCCTTGGTGAGGATGATGATCGGTGAGCCGTGCTTAACGCAATCCAGGGTGCACTGCAAACTGAAGCTGGTGGCCGTCCCAGCCGGATTTTGGATGGGACAAGCGAGGTCCCGAACGGCGCCCTCGATCGTCATCGTCTTCGCGTCGGGTGCCATCTTAGTACCCTGACGCGCGAGCGCTGCACAGATGAGCAGCACAGAAAAAGCCGTGGCGACGAGTACATGGAACAAAGTGGAACGCTTCATCCGGAATCTCCATTTTGCTTCAAAAAACGGCACTAATACTGGCATTGGCGCGATCATACAACCACTTACTCAGAGTTCAAAAAGGAAATGTGGGATTACGGGAAGCGAGAGCGTTTACTAATGCTTTCCGGGGAGACTTCGATTCGAACACTTCGTCAAAGTGCCGAGCGATGCTGTTCAAAACTTGGACGCTTGATGGCACAGTTGGCGGCTCTAGGACTGGCAGCGATGCTGCGCGGGAGCGAGCCCTATCGCGGCGTCTGTTCCTTTTGAGTCGGGGCTTGAACTTGGAAGCCATCATCCACCTACCCGTTGAAGCGATGTTGCGACCGAATCCAGAGACCCTTCGTTCGCCATTCGATCAAGCATTTCAGCGTATTGTCGGCTTGAGTTTTTCTTCTCCTTGACTTTTTTCATTGGCAAGGTCTGCCAGTCATTTGCGATCTCCTGTCTCAGAAGCTCTTCAGCGGTCGGAGCCTTGGGTGGAGGAGGCGGCAAGAGTTCAATACCAATTCCTGTCTCTTTTCTGAGCTTGGCGAGATCAGCTTCAGCCAACGCATTGAGATCGGAAACTTGAGTGAGCGCCCCACGATCGATCAGAGTGACCAGAGCCTCGGTCAACAATCGACGGTAGAGTCGAGGATCAAGTTTCTTCGAAAAAGCGATTAGTTCATCAGCAAAATTAAGCTGAAGAAAGGATGTGATGCCCTCCGTGACTCCGCCGATGTGAGCGATCAACTCGCGGTAGTCCCCGAAAAACCCGTCCTGAATCGTCTGACCCCAGTATTCGGCCTTCGTTATCTGACGTGACATAAAATCCTCCTTAGAGCAAACCTGCGGCGAGTGCCGTTTCGATATTTTTGACATAAACCGCGTAACCGAGTGGGTTGAAAGCCGGACTCCGAAGCTGTCGAACTTTCTCAACAGGTGTCGTTCGATATGCTTCAGCAAACGTAAGTAGTTCGGGCGTGACCCTCGGCTTACTGCCAGTGGACGGTTGGCCTGCCAGTTGGAACTGGGTAGATTCGGTCTCCCGGGCTTCCCGCTCGTAATTTTTCCTCATGAAGGAAGCGAAGCCGGCGTCAACCTTGGCCCGGTTCCTGCAATCCTGCGTTGAATGACTTTCCGAAAATTGGCGGTATTCGGACCATATCTGCTGCCCACGGTGAACAGGAGTGGGCTCTTCCACGACGGGTTCCGGCTCCGCAGGTTTTAATTCAAATTCGTATTGGCCTGCTTCCAACAAAACCGCCCCATCGGGATTCTTGATTGTGGGAAGCGACACGATACCGCCGGCCCGGATGACATTACGAAGCAGACGTTGATAGTCCTCCAACGTCGGATCGTCGCCAGAGTACGCCGGCATTAATTTTGTCTTGAATAAAAACCCTAACAACCGATTGTTCGGCTCACTGGAGGTATCGAAACGCTGGCGAAATTCTTGCCATTCGGGTGTTTCTTTGAGATTCGTGACAAGCTCGTCTTGCGACGGCACATCACGATAAATCGGCTCCCCCTTGGCGCTTCGACCGATCAAAATTAGTTCTGACATAAATTTCCCCTTACGCCGCCTTCGTTGGAAGGTAGCTCGTTAAAAGTTTTCGTGCTTGCTTTACCTTGGAATGCGGCCTGGCCTGACGCCGGCGTACTTTGAATAGAATTTCTCTTGTTCTTTTTGTTGACGCTCATGCTGTGCGCGAGCGGCGGCCTGCGGGTCGGTGACGCCGTGATGTTCTCGAAGAAGTCCATAGCGAAGGACCGCAAAGGCTACTCGCTGGCGATCAGGACTGAGAAGACCGGGGCCGCTGTCACCTGCCCACTGCCCAATGATGTGGCCCGAGATGTCCTGGCGATCGGGAATAAGGACTACCCGTTCTGGACAGGCAAGAAGCGACGCCGAGGACTGCGCGGCTCACTGGAGGAAGTCGTTTTCGAAGCTATTCAAGCAGGCTGGCGTGCCTGGCCATCCGCACCAATTCAGGCATACCTTTGCTAAAAGGCTGCTTATCGCGGGAGTGCCGGTTGGAACAGTTGCGATTCTTTTAGGCCATCGCAAAGTTGCGATCACGGAAAAGCACTATTCGAGGTGGATTACGGAGCGCCAGGCCATCGTGGACGCCGCCGTAAGGGGTAGTTGGAAGGATTAATCCGGCACATCTGCGGCACACTAACTTTTTCACCGCTCTAATGCCCGTATAAACATTGGTTAATTGGAGGCGCGGGTGGGAATCGAACCCACGCGTAAAGGTTTTGCAGACCTCTCCCTTACCACTTGGGTACCGCGCCGCCAATTCTTAAGTATATCGAAATCTTGCGCGGTCTTACAGTCGCGACCGCAGCGTCACTATTTTTTCGCTGGCGTCCCGATTCGCGCCTCGCGCAAGAACCGCGCCGACTCTTCCGGAGGCGTCGGATTGATATAGAAACCCGTACCCCATTCGAAACCCGCCACTTTCGTCAGCTTCGGGATAATCTCCATGTGCCAGTGATAATGATCGTTGATTTCCTCGCCGATCGGCGAGGTATGAATCATGAAGTTATATGCCGGGCGGTCCAGCACCGCGTCCAGGCGCATCATGGTGTCTTTCATCATCCGCGCCAGGCTCGCGTACATCGAACTCTGGTTGTTCTCGAACGACGAGCCATGCACCTTCGGCAGTAGCCACATTTCGAACGGAAACCGCGAAGCGTACGGCGACAGCGTAATGAAGTGATCGTTCTCGCCGATCACCCGCTCGCCTGTCTCGAGTTCCTGGCGGATAATGTCACAGAAGATGCAGCGCTCTTTTTCATCGTAGTAATGCCAGCAGTTGTCCACTTCTTCGCGCACTCTGCGCGGCACAATCGGCAGCGCGATCAATTGCGAGTGCGTGTGCTCCATGGTCGCGCCCGCCGCTTCGCCGTGATTCTTGAAAATCAACACATAGCGAAAGCGCTTGTCGTTCTTCAAATCCAGCATGCGATCGCGGTACGACCACAGCACGTCTTCCAGTGCGCGTTCTGAAAGCGTTGCCAGCGTCGCAAAGTGGTCCGGCGACTCGATGATCACTTCATGCGCGCCAATTCCATTCATCTTGTCGAACAGGCCTTCGCCTTCTTTGTCCAGTTCGCCCTCGATTCCCAGCGCCGGAAACTTGTTCGGCACCACGCGGATGGACCAGCCCGAGCTGTTTGGGCTGCCCCCGTTCCTTCCGTAAACCAGGACTTCGTTCGGCGTCTTCGCTTCATTCCCGGGACAAAACGGGCAATTCTTCGCATCCTTCGGGATCACACTCTCACGCAGAAAATCCATGGGCCGCTTTCCACGGTCCGTCGAAATAATTACCCAGCGCCCGGTAATCGGGTCCTTCCGTAACTCCGGCAATTCCGCCTCCTAAAAGGGTTTACTAGAGGTATCGCGGCGGCCGCCGCGAACATTTATATTACCGCGTTCCGTTGCCCCCCAGTGGATTTTCCAAGGAGAATGATTACATCCTCGGTTTGAACGCGTTCTTGTGCAGCCGTACTAGCGCTGATTGCCCCCTCTTCTATCGCTACCACATCGAACACTCTTTCGCGTTCGTCAAAAAGCGCCGCGCGGTCCACCCAACCAGATGCTGCTTCTAACGCAACTCAGGCCACGCCGCCTGATCCTCCCGCGCCGTCCGCGACCTCACCGCGACAAACGCCAGCGTTTCCCCATCGTAGTCAATCAGGTCAATCTCGCCTTGACCTCACGCGGCATATAATTGCGCGACACAAAAACATATCCATGTCGCGCAAATAGCAATATGCAAGAGTCTCGCCGCGTACTCCGCGCCGCCGGCCTTTTCTTTTACATCGGCGAACGACACTTCTCCGCAACTCAGGCCACGCCGCGCACACCACTTTACGGTCGCAAAAATAATCCGCGAAAATATCGCCCGCGTATTGGAAGCGTCACCCTGGTTCGTGACTCGCTCGATGGCCGCAAGTTTAAACAAAAATCCCGCGGCTGCCATCTTGCATTTTGGCCGCCGCGGGATTTTCCTAATTCCATATTCTTCTTTGCGAACTCTGACTTAAATCTTCTTCTCCGCCTCGCGAATGCACTCTTGCAGCGTGAGCAGCGCAAAGTCCGCTTGTTCTTCATCAATCAACAACGGCGGGGACAAACGCAGCGAATTTTCTCCCGCGCCCAGCACCAGTAGTCCCTTGTGAAACGCCAAATCCACAACTGCGTTCCGCAGATCGCCCGCGCGCTCTTTGGTCCGCTGGTCGCGTACAAACTCGATGCCGACCATCAGGCCCCTGCCGCGAACGTCGCCAACAATCTTGAATTTGTTCGTCCAATCGGCCGTACGCGCAAAAATGTATTCTCCCATTTTCCGCGCATTCTCGATCATGCCGCCCTCGAGCAGGTCCATGGTGGCCAGAGAAGCAGCCAGGCACACCGGATTCCCGCCAAACGTAGTGCCGTGCGAACCGGGCTTCCAGTTCATCACACTCGATTTCGCAATGATCGCTCCAAGCGGCATGCCGCTGGCGATTCCCTTCGCACTGGTAATAATGTCCGGCTCGATTCCCGCGTGTTCGAACGCCCACCACTTGCCAGTACGTCCCATGCCGGACTGCACTTCGTCCACAATCAGCATGATTCCATGTTGACGGCAAATCCGCTGCAGCTCCTGTAAAAAGAACTTCGGCGCAGGCACATAGCCGCCCTCGCCCTGAATCGGCTCGATGATGATGCCCGCTACTTCCGTCGGATCAAAAAGCCGCTTGAAAATCTGATTCTCGAGCGTCTCAAGAATTTCCGCACCGCACGTTTCCGCCGTGTGTCCGAGCGCGCAGCGATAAGCATAAGGATACGGAATGTGCTCCACGCCGCTTAGCAACGCGCCAAATCCCTTGCGTTGCGTCGATTTCGAAGCGGTCAACGACAGCGAACCCATCGTCCTCCCATGAAAGCCGCCGTAAAACGCGATCATCTTGTCGCGCCTGGTCGCATAACGTGCCAGCTTCATCGCGCCTTCAATGGCCTCAGTGCCGGAATTCGCGAAGAATACTTTCTTGTCCTCGCCGCCTGGAACAGTTTTTCCCAGCCGCTCCGCCAGCTGCGGCAAGCTCTCATAGTAAAAATCCGTCCCGGACATGTGAATCAATTCCGCTGCCTGCTTCTGTATCGCGGCCACCACTTTCGGATGGCAGTGTCCTGTCGAGCACACTGCAATCCCCGCCGCGAAATCCAGAAACAGGTTTCCGTCAACGTCTTCCACCATCGCGCCACGCCCGCTCTTTGCCACCAGCGGGTAGTCCCGCGTGAACGAAGGCGACATGAACTTCGCATCGCGCTCTACAATTTGTTTGGCCTTGGGCCCGGGCAGCGCTGTCACCAGCTTGGGCGTTTTCATTTCGCTCGCTGTAATCATTTCATTTCTCCATTCTTCTCGCGTTGCTGGTCTCCGGACCGCCCGCGTTCAGGTGTGCTTGTGGACTCCGGCCTAAGCCGGCTTGTGAGGGCCTGCATGCGCGCAGACGGACTTCGCCTCGCGCGTCCTGTTGCCTTGGAGGGGGCTTAATCTACGCCGTAGAGGTTCGGCCGCAATTCAGAAGGAGATGCTTGAGCGGATCGCCGGTGGATGTTTTGTAGTTTCATTTGCGCTTCCAGCGGACGCTTCCGTCCTTGCTATCTTCAAGAATTATACCACGTTCCGCCAGTTCTTTACGGATTTCGTCGCTCTTGGCGAAGTCGCGCCGCTGCCGCGCCGCCTGCCGATCCGCAACTTTCGCTTCGACCCAGGCGTCCGTTACTCCTTCTTCCTCGCCGCCAAAGCCCAGCTCTTTCAGTTTCTCCGCATCATTATCTTTTACCACTGCAAATATCTGATCGAACGCGTCCAAAAACCCCTGCGACGCGGCGACGTCGTCCTGCCCGAACGCGCCGCTGTCCATGGCGATATTCACCTCACGCACAAAATCAAACGTCGCTGCCAATGCCATCGCGGTATTTAGGTCATCCGCCAGCCCGGCGTCGAAATCGTCCAACGCCCTCACCGCGCGCTCTTTCATGTTCGATGGCGATCCTGCCGGGAATTTCCCTTGCCGCAAACGATCCGCAAAATTCCGGATCCTCTCCACCGAACTGGCCGCCTGTTTCAAACCATCAAACGTAAAATTCAATTGCCGCCGATAGGGAACGCTGGCCAGCGCATACCTCAGCCAGGACGGTTTGTAGCCTCTCCCGTACAAGTCGCGCATGGTAAAGAAATTGCCCAGCGACTTGGACATCTTCTCGCCTTCCACCAGCAGATGCTCGGCATGCAACCAGTACCGCGCAAACGGCTTTCCCGTCGCGCCCTCGCTCTGCGCGATTTCGTTTTCATGATGCGGAAAGGCCAGATCTATCCCGCCGGTATGGATGTCCAGTGTTTCGCCCAGATACTTCATGGCCATCGCTGAGCACTCAACGTGCCAACCCGGCCGGCCCGGCCCGATCTCGGTTTCCCAGAAATGTTCGCCCGGCTTCGGCGCTTTCCACAGCGCAAAGTCCCGCGCACTCTCTTTTTCGTAGCGGTCGTTGTCCACCCGCGCTCCCGCCTGAATCCCCGTCAAATCAATCTTGGAAAGTTTCCCGTATTCCGGAAATTTGCTGATCCGGTAATAAATCGATCCTTCGCTCGGATACGTGAATGTTTTCTTTTGCAACCGCTCAATCAGTTGCACCATGTCCGGAATATGATCTGTCGCGCGAATCCAATGTTCCGGAGCTTCGACGCTTAGCGCCTTGCAATCGGCGAAAAATGCCTGGGCGTACTTGTCCGTGTATTCGCGAATCCCCAATCCCGCTGCCGCGGAATTGGCAATGATCCGGTCATCCACATCGGTCAAGTTCATCGCATGGGTCAGCTTCAGCCCACGCTGCTTCAAGTACCGCCGCAAAATATCCTGAAACACAAACGTTCGAAAATTTCCGATGTGCGCGTAGTCGTACACCGTCGGCCCGCACGTATACATCTTTACTTCGCCCGCGCGCAGCGGCACGAACTCTTCGGTCTTTCCGCTCAACGTGTTATGCAATCGCAATTCGTGAATGGCCACCGGTTAGCCTTTTCCGCGCAAACGAGCATCAGATTGTAGCCGACCCTCGCAAACGCCCGCAATCCGCAGCAAAATTCGTCTTCGGTGGTAGGAGAGCCCTACAGACACAAGTGCAGGTCAAAGGACAGGCTAACCACAACGTCACTCGGTCCCGAAAGGCTTTCCTGCAACCCGCGTTTCGAATTTAACGTAGTGTTAGCCCAACCCTCTGTCGCCAGAACCAAGATCTTCTTCAGGAGAAGAATCAATCTTATGAGAAATTTCATCAGGACCGCTTTGTTGTCTTCCTTGTTTCTAATAAGCATCCCCGCCAGCGCGCAAGTCTCGGTTGGTATCCGCATTGGCACGCCTCCCGCGCCTCGCGTTGTCGCTGTCGTCCCCGAGCAACCCGGACCCGAATTCGTCTGGGTTGGCGGCTACTGGTATCCCGCCGGAGGGCACTATCGCTGGCATGAAGGCTATTGGAGCAGGCCGCCTTATGAAGGCGCGCGTTGGGTCGGCCCGCGCCATGATGGCGAGCGGTTCTATGCCGGTTATTGGGATGGTCCACACGGTCGTTTCGAACACAACCATAAATGGGACCACGATCACGATCGCGATCACGGCCGCTATAAGGATCACGACGATCACGATCACGATCACGGCCATGGACACGATCATGACGACCACTAAAGCCACGCGAACATGAACTTAGCGTTCGTATAGCAGTCGACATTACAGTCATATGACCATGGGCGGCGCAGACATAGAGTTTGCGTCGTCCACTTTACTTTCGCTTCTTGCTCAGTATTCCGGGCCCGCCTCGATCTTGATTCGCTCTTTGCTCGCCATTCTCTGTTCGATTGCGAGCCATGAAAACATCCAAGCGCACACATCTCATCTGTACTCCGTACAGCCTTTCCTCTATTGCCCGCACTCCACGCCCTGCCTACGCTTTACCGAGCTGCGAAAGGAGATCCAGTAAGAAAAACTTGCTGCGCCTTACGCTGTTTGCCGGGATTCTGTTGCTCGGCACCTACGGCGCAAACGCCCAAATCGGTGTAGGCATCAGAATCGGTCCTCCACCGCCGCCCCGGGTGGTAGTTGCCCCACCTCCGGCGCCGGGTCCCGATTTTTTCTGGGTCGAAGGCTACTGGTATCCCGCTCACGGACATTACCGCTGGCATGAAGGTTATTGGACTCGTGCACCGTATCCCGGCGCGCGCTGGGTTGGTCCCCGCTTCGAAGGCGGCCTCTTCTACAACGGCTACTGGGACGGCGATCGCGGCCGCTTCGAGCATCGCCATGAATGGGATCACGATCGGGAACGCGATCATGATCGGTATCGCGAGCACGACGAGCATCACGACGACCGCCACTAAATCTGCGGCTGACAAATCCATACTTTGTAGAGCGGCTGCGACGGGCGAAAACGCGCCTTTCGCGGCCGTTCTTTTTCAATTCTTTTCCTAACGACCGGCTAGCGTTGACGCTAATCCCTTCCGCAGTTACAGTCCTTTGTTCTCGTCATCGGAGGAACTGTCATGCGGAAATTTGCTCTACTCGCCGTCCTATTCTGTTGCCTTCCATCCGCAGCGATTTTCGCTCAACAAAACAGCACCCCCCCACCCAAGGCTCTGGCTCCAGAGGCGCTGCTCACCCTTCGTCGCCTTTCCAGCCTCGAATTCTCGCCCGACGGCACTCGCGTCACCTTCGTGGTGGCCGAACCCGCCAAAGGAGATCAACGCTCCAGTCATATCTGGCTCTTCGATACTTCGAACGGCTCATTCCGGCAACTTACGTACTCGGCAAAGTCGGAGTCCTCTCCGAAGTGGTCGCCGGATGGAAAATCGCTCGCCTTCCTCTCCAATCGCGACGCCAACCAGCAGATTTATGTTCTCTCGATGAGCGGCGGCGAATCGGTTCCGCTCACCAAGGGCAAGCGCAACATCAGTCGCTTCGAATGGTCGCTAGACGGCAAAACCATCGCGTTTCTCGCTCCCGACGCCAAGACCGAAGCCGAAGAGAAAAAAGAGAAAGACAAGGATGACGCCCGCATCGTTGATAAAGATGACAAACATGCCCGTCTCTGGCTGCTGTCTCTCTCCGACAAATCCGAACGCGCGATTACTCCTGCAAATTACCAACTTTCGGATCTCGCCTGGTTTCCCGACAATCGTCGCCTCGCCGTGATCGCCACCGATCATCCTGAATCCGACCGAAACACAGAACGTATTTTCTTGGTGCAAACCGCTGTACAAAAACCGGAAGAATCCATGGTTCAGCTTCTTGCTCCGCGCGGTCCTTTTGGCGATATCAAAGTTTCTCCAAGCGGCGAAAACATCAGCTTTATCGGTTCACGCGAAGATGGGCCCAGTCCTCATGACTTGTGGATTCTGCCGGTGGGCATGCCTGCGGCGAAAAATCTGACGGCAGCGAATCTTGATCGCGCGGTTTTTGACTACCGCTGGAACAAAGATCGCAGCGTGATTGTTCTTGCCGCCGACGGCTTTACTCGCAAACTGGTTCGCTATGCTTCCAGCGGAACGCGCGAAGATATCGCGATTTCTGATTGCATGCCGTCTTCTTTCGCGGTCAACGATAACGGCGCTATCGCCTTCGTTGGCGAAGATTTCACCGAGCCGCAGGAAATTTGGCTTGCAGCCGCGGGTCAGCAACCCAAAAAAATTCCCGAATTCAACAAATCCTTCGACGCAGCCGCCCTCATTAAACCTGAAGTCTACAAGTACAAATCCTTTGATGGTCTGGAAATCGAAGCCAGCCTGCTCAAACCTTCCACCCACGATGGCAAATCGAAACTTCCGCTGATTGCCATCATTCACGGCGGACCAACTGGTGCCTGGGAATCTTCCATCGAAGCCTGGGGCCAGCTTCTCGTCGCGCGCGGTTACGCCGTGTTCTATCCCAACATCCGCGGCTCTGTTGGCTACGGTGAAAAATTCGTTGAAAGCAATCGTGCCGATTGGGGCGGCGCCGACTTCAAAGATGTCATGGCGGGAATCGACGACCTGTTAAGCAAAGGAGTCGCCGATCCCGGTCATTTGGGAATCGGAGGCTGGTCTTATGGGGGCTACATGAGCGAATGGGCCATCACGCAGGAGACTCGATATCAGTTCAAGGCCGCAGTCTCAGGCGCAGGCATGGCCAATCTCATCTCCGAATACGGCACCGAACAGCGCCCTTCTTACGACGAATGGTTCTGGGGCGTCCCCTACGAGAAGCCCACCGGGTTTCTCAACAGTTCACCGTTCCTGCATCTAAAAAACGTGAAAACTCCGACGTTGATCCTGCAGGGCGACGCGGATACCGTTGACCCGCTCGGGCAAAGTCAGGAGCTCTATCGCGGCCTAAAACGCTACGGAGTTGCAACGGACCTGGTCGTGTATCCGCGCGAGCCGCACGGCTTGCAAGAAGAAAAACATCTCCTCGACCGCCTGAACCGCATCGTCGCCTGGTACGACAAATATATGAAGTGAATGAAAGCTTGTCGGAGCGGAAGAAATTCTGCCTCTTATTTTTCCTTGCGGCTCCTTGCCGCCCGATTTCCATTCGAGATCCGCGCCAGCGATGCCGTATAATCCGCAATCGTCTTCCGAACCGTGCGGCTGTGTACAAATTGTCCTTCTTTGCGGCACTCGATCAGTTCCGCATCCGTCAGGATCTTCAGGTGATGCGAAATCGTCGCTGGCGTCACTCCTTGCATCGTCACCAGTTCGCTGCAGGTCAAATTCTTCTGCGACGCAATCATTTCGTAAATCCGCAGGCGGGTCTCGTCACCCAGCGCTTTCGATATTCTCTCGATCTTTTTTGCGTCCATGGCCAAGCCTAGTCTAGCGGAAAGCGCCTTTCCGCGCCCGGAATTGCGGCCTAAGTGCCGGTTTCTCATCCGGTTGGCCGCTCGCGGCCCTATGTCGTCATTTTATGTAACCTAGTATTTAGATGTTCATCAAAGTATCGAAGTTAGCGGGCCTGGCCAGGGGTATTCTCTTGGGTCCCTCTCGGGCGCATCTCTCTTGGAGGATTTTATGAAACGCTTCACAGGTAAGGTCGCCGTAATCACCGGCGGCAACAGCGGCATCGGTCTTGCCACCGCAAAACGCTTTTCCGACGAAGGCGCGAAGGTAGCGATTTCCGGCCGCAGTCAGAAAACTCTCGACGAAGCAGTCAAGTACGTTGGCAACGGCATTCTTGCCGTCAAATCCGACGTGGCAAATCTCGCCGATCTCGACCGGTTTTACGCTGCCGTTGCGCAAAAGTTCGGCAAGATCGACATCCTTTTCGTGAACGCCGGCGTCGCCAAATTCCGCCCGCTAGAAACTGCCGACGAAGCTCACTACGACGAAATTTTCGACATCAACGCTAAAGGCGCTTACTACACCATTCAAAAAGCGCTTCCATACTTCAACGACGGCGGCTCCATCATCCTCAATACCAGCGTCGCCGGAATCAAAGGGAACGCCACAACATCGGTCTACTCCGCCACCAAGGCGGCCTTGCGATCGTTCTCGCGCACTCTGGCCGCGGAACTGGTTGGCCGCAACATTCGCGTCAATTCCGTCGCGCCTGGCCCCATCGAGACTCCGATTTTCGGACGCCTGGATCTCCCCAAAGAAACCGCTGACGCCATGCTGGAGAATTTCCTGGCGCATGTTCCCATGAAGCGCGTCGGCAGGCCCGAAGAAGTTGCCGGCACCGTGGCGTTTCTTGCGTCTGACGACGCTTCTTATATCACCGGAGTTGAAATCAACGTGGACGGTGGCATCGGCCAAATCTAAAATCGCGCCCTATTCGATCTTGCGCAACAGATTCGTGGCGGTCACCCGAATCTGCAAGGGAGGGCGGCTCACTCGTCGCCCTTCGTAGTTTCTCCGAGACCGATCGGTCGGACCAATCTCTCCGAAATCTTTCCTTGCCTACTTAGTTAAAGGAAGGATTCGAACTGCCGGCCACATTCATATCCAGGTGCCACTTCTTCGCCGCGTCCGCTGCCGCGTAGCAATTCTCGTTCGCCGCATATCCGCTGCACCGTGCCGCCGTCTCTTTTTCCCGCGGTGAACGCACAAACTGCCACACCACCGCATCCTTTACTCCACTCGCTGAGGGTAGCGGCGGATTCCCCGCCGAAACGCATCCCGGCGATGGCGGACACGCATCATTGAACACCCAGTACGCAAAACTCCTCGGCGCTTCGTTCAAACGAATGTCGTCCGCCGTCACCATCGTCACTCCGCCGCCTTCATCCGCCGCCATCCCCGAACAATAAGCTCCGGGCCGAAACCCCAATTTCACAATTTCATCCGCCCACGCCCGCAAGTACGCGTGGTACTCCACCGCCAACCGCCCGCCATCCTCAATATCAATAAAAATGATTCCGCCACTAGCAAACCCTTGCGCCTTCGCACTGCTCACTGCCTCTCTCGCGTCCGCCGCTCCCATTCTTCCAGCTCCCGCCACGGTTCGAATCGCTTTCGCCGCTCGGCCCCGCGCCAACAACAAAAATCCATATCCGAGCGCTTCCATCTCCTTCCGCTTCCCAGCCCACGAATTCGAGTGTTCTCCCGGCGGCGGCGTCAGCCAATACCCGGCAAACGCAAATTCCTTTCGCAGCTCGCGCATTCCCGCAGTGTCCGGGTAGTCGTTGCGGTCAAATCCCAACGTTCCTCGCGCAGCGAGCGCTTGTTGGCCGAACCGATGATCGCTCCCGCAGGCCAGGACTCCCGCCAGGACAAACACCGCGCATTTATATCGGAAACCCATCTTCACGCCTGGTCACACCGTATCGCGCTCACTGATTGGGTTTGTCGGTCGAATCTTTCACGGCCTGCTTGGCTTTTTCTGTCGCCTTTTTCGCTTCCGCCGTCACTTTGTCTGCCGCTTGCTGCGCCGCTTTCTTGGTTGCATCCACCGCCCCCGGCGTCCCGGCCCGCGCTTTGTCTGCCGCTTCTTGGGCGGTTTTGCGCGCCGCGTCAGCGGCATCGGTAGCCGTCTTCTGCATCGCTTCGCCCGTTTCCTTCACGTCCCGCTTCAGCCTCTGCGAATCGGATCGGCTGCAGCCAGCCAGTTCGACCCATCCCATCAGCCCCACGAGCGCCATCCAAGCGATCCCAACCGGTTTGCAAGTTTTCATATCGTGCCTACTCTCTCCAAGCGGTGTACCAGTCCCATTACCCCACGCCGCTCGTTGTCTGCGGCTCTCTCGCTTCGCCCACGTCTCGGATTCTCGCACAGCTCAAAACTAGCGGAAATCTATTTCCTTTTTGACCATGACCTTTGCATGTCCTAGACGATCCGCCCTCTTCATCACTGCACTGGGCATACCCCTTTTCTTTGGACTGAAACATGCTCTTCTTGCTGGCAGGATGTAACCAAAGCGTCTCAGCTCAAGGGCCACACCAGTTCGAGGCTCAAGATGGCGTCTCTCAATTTATATACAGCACTGCCCGTTCAATCTTCGGTTACCCGGCTTCACCGCCCGTCTTTTCAGGACTTCGTTCAAAACTATCTCAAAGGCGATGCGCCGGTAGTGATCACCGGCGCGTTGGATGATTGGAGTGCCCTTCACTGGACTCCGCAGTCCTTCGCTTACCGTTTTCCCAATCTCCCGGTGGAAATCGATGGCAAGAACTACCTCATGCCCGAATTCATCGACCTGGTCCTCCACTCCTCTGACCAAAACCCGGCGCCCTACCTGCGCAGCAAGAAGCTATACATGTTTTTTCCACAGCTCATGGCCGAGGTCGAGCCCACTCCCTCCTATTTCCTGCCCAACTGGCTGGACGGTCCCGGAGCACGGGTCTTCGAAAAGCGTTTCCATCGCGGTGCGCCCGCTCTGTTCATCGGTGGACGCGGCGGCAAGTTTCCCTACATGCATTTCGACGGCGCCCACACCCAGGCCTTCATTTGCCAGCTGTACGGAACCAAGAAGTTCTACACCTATCCAGCCGATCAAACTCCGTATCTCTATGTAAAGGAACGCTACAACGTTTCCACCATCCCCGACGTGGAGCACCCGGACTTCGATAAATTTCCCTTGTTCGCCAAAGCCACGCAAACCAGCTTTACTCTGGCGCCCGGTGAAATCTTGTACATGCCTCCCGGTCTCTGGCATACCACCAAAATGCTCTCGCCCTCCATCTCTCTGGCCATGAATCGCGCCAATGCCGCCAACTGGCCCAGCTTCACCCACGACGCCATCGCCCGCGTTCCGTGGTACCTCAAACCTCCGACGGCAACCTACATGTTTGCCATGGGCAAATTCCGCCAAGCTCTCGGCCACTAGCTGCCATCGTACCGGCCGCCGTCACTAAGGGCATGCTCGGCAACGCCGCCTCGCAA
>Ga0210406_10001487_pt1 | contig 28384 bp, 19 predicted proteins | sample IncBWC30MmetaG_FD_155454 | JGI IMG/M metagenome (GOLD analysis project Ga0210406, IMG submission 155454) | Forest soil microbial communities from Barre Woods Harvard Forest LTER site, Petersham, Massachusetts, United States - Inc-BW-C-30-M | ecosystem: Environmental > Terrestrial > Soil >... | reverse complement strand
TCAGGATCTGGTTCATGGCCCATTGAGCTGCCTGCTTTGATCCTGTGGAACGGTAGGTATCCGCCGCCTTCACGATCTCGAGGCCAACACTTTTGACTCCATCGCTCGACTTGCGATAGGCCTCCTGCCGTACCGGATCGATGATGGAGTGGGTTGGGTCGTCAAGCCGGTAAAAGCCGTCGGTGACCAGATCGGGGGCGATGTGCACGATCGCGGGACAGGCATAGGTTGCTCCGGTCATCGTGACAGATTTTCCGTCCCATGGAGAGCGAAGGGGTTTGGCGGGAGTTGCCGAATAGGTGGGGACTACGGCGGCGAGGAAAATTAATACTAGGGAGCCTCCGCACCATTTTGGGTAGCCGCTTACGACTCCGTGCCAAGATTGTTTTGGCTTAGTCATCCAGATCTCCTTGGCATATATCACTTATTCATTAGAAATGTCACTGGGGCTCAGACCGAACAAGCCACTTGTAACGTGGCTCGTTCGGTTTGAATCGGCGCTCATGTTAAGTTTCCTGGCGTTGTATTGGCAACATCGACGAAGGCATTGAAACGCTGCGGAATATTTTAGAAGAGGATTCTTCCTCCGACTTGAATCACGCGGTTGCCGAAGCTGCCACCCGAGATGCCAGCGTTGATATGACCGAAGGTAGCTGGTCCCGAGTTGAGTTGAGTGCCCGATCCGGTGGTGGGCGGGGGCAAATTGGTCAGGTTGAAGACGTTGGTAGACTCGCCGCGCAACTGAAACGTCACCCGCTCCTTGATTCGGAAGTCGCGAAAGATCGAGGCGTCGACGCTACGACGACCGGGAGCATCCAGAGCATTCTGACGTACGGTGCCGTCGGAGCTGGCGGGGCCGGCGCCGTTTTGCGGACAAGCGGGATTGCTTCCATTGGCTGTAGTCACCGCAGCGTTGTAGAGACAGAACTGGCCAGCGTCGACCCAGTTCTGCATCATCGCAGTGCGCGAGTGTCCGTTATTGTTGACGTGAGGTATGACACCGGGCGCTGGATTCGGGCGGTCATTCGTTACGCCGTCCTGGTTGGTGTCAGTTCCCGTGGTGATGTTGAATGGGTTGCCGCTCTGGATCCGGATGATAGAGGTGATCGTCCAGCCGTTGACAAGATTCCGCATGACAAAGTTCTGGATACCGTAGCTCGGCTTGTAAACGAACGAGATGGCCGAGACATGGCGCTGGTCGAAATCCGACCGCTGCCGGTCGAGGTATTTGTTGCGATTGTCCTCAGGTTCTGTGCCAGCACTGTTGCCCGTGTTGCCCGTGGTGTCCAGATCTTCGCTCTGCAACGACTTCGACCACACATAGAAGCCCTGGATGCTGAACCCATGAGTGAGCCTCTGCTGGACCGATATCTGAAAGCCGTTGTAGTTCGCGCTCTCTGTGGACTGAATCTGGGAGACGGTTGAAAATTGGGGATTCGCCGCGCTCGTGCCCGCATAGGACACGTTATTGAAGGGACGACGATTGTTCACGGAGGCACTAGTGTTAGCGTATCCACAATTCTGGGTGAGGTCGGTGCAGGAAGCCCCCGACGCTCCCGAAGCGAGGTTAAAGACCGGATAATTGATGTCCCACTGGATGGGGAGCTTACGCGAAAGCGAAGCCACGTAATTCGCTGTAAGCGCAAGGCCGCTGGTGAGCTGCTGCTGCACGCCGAAGTTGATCTGGTAAGCCTCCGGCCAGCGGTAGTTCGGGTCCAGCGGGATGAGGGCCGCCGGTTTGACCACAAACTGCGGATTCTTGGGATTGTAGATGAATGGAAAGGGCGAATGGCCCACTCCGCCCGCAATGCAAGCGGCGTCGCCATTGCAGAAGTCCTTCGGGTCCGTGGCGTACGGATTGGAGACATGGATCACATTGCCGAAGGAAGGACGGCCCGAGAATGGCTCGCCGTTAGAAGAATAGGTGAAGAGATTGCCGCCGACCGAGCCGTAAAAGATACCGGCTGCGCCGTGAATGACGGTGCGACCGTCCGCATACGGGGTCCACGCGAAGCCGACGCGCGGGGAGACGTGATCGTAGCGGGTAGCCACGCCGCCGGCAGGCACACCCGGATCGCCCGGAATCAGAATACCTTTCGGGAGGGTAGGGGAAATCGTCGACTGTGCACCGGGGACGAAGTTCATAGTCATGAGCTGCGTGTCGGTCGGCGTGGTTTGGATGTCGTATCGGATCCCGAGGTTGAGCGTGAGGCTGGGACGCACGCGCCAGTCATCCTGAAAGAAGAGGCCGTAGTTGAAGTAGTTCGCGTTGGCATACACCGGGACGTCTTGCCCCATGGAATTGGGCGACCCGAACAGAAAGTCGGTAATGGCAGCCGAGGAGCGATTCGCGGTGTTGGTATGAGCCGTGAATTGAAAGACACCATAGTCGTTCAAGGTAGTTTGCTGGGCATCATTTTCGCGATTGGCTTCGCCGCCGAAGTACAGCGTATGTTGGCCATGAGTGAGGCTGACGACATCTCGGAGAGCGTACACGTTGCTGCCCGTGACTGGGCCTGTAATCGCGTTGCCTGCGGTGAACCAGCCGGTGACTTGGAGTTGAGGACGCGAGCAACCAGCTTCACCTGCCGCGGTGCAGATAGCGCCGTTCGGGAGTTGCTCGGCGAACGTGGAACCGTACTTCGCGAGGCTTTCGCTGGGCGACGGCACGCGCCCGCCGATCAGGCGAGTGTAATTCAACGCCAGCTGATTTACGGTATTGTTGTTGACCGTCCAGGTGTGAGCTATGTTGGCCTCGTGCTGGTTAAACGTGTAGTCATGGACCACCCAGCCGAGGATGTTGTTGCCCGAGGGATTCACGACAAAGTCACCTGACTGATGGAAGTAGCTAAGCGCCAGACGTTGCTTCGCGGTCACCTGGTAATCGCCCTTGTAAAGCTGCTCGTCGGTCTTCTGACGGAAGGGGCTGAGGTCTCTGCGCTGGTAGTTGGACGAGGCGGTGGAGGTGGGAATAAGACCAGCTTTTAGGATATTCACGATAGCGGGGTCAAACAGGCTCGTGGGACATATATTCTTCCCTGGGTTGGATCCGCTAGCCGCGCCACACCAGGCGCTGGCCTTCGGCAGATAGGGATTGCACGCCCAGAACCTGCTGGCTGACTGGGCTGCAATGACGCATTTCTGATTGTCCGGTGTTGTCGTCAGAGTAGGTGTATTTTCCGTAAAGTCGCCGTTCAACATCGCCTGGCTGGGCACAGTGGGTACGAAGACGTTGTCCGAGATGTAGCGGAACCCGGCGTACGAGAAAAAGAAGAACAGCTTGTCGTGCAGAACAGGACCACCAACGGTACCGCCGAAGCGGTGCTGGTTGTAGTCGATTTTGCTGGGCTGGAGGTGAATAGTGGCGTTGAAATTCTTGTCACGGAAAAACTCGAAGAGCGAACCGTGGAATTGGTTGGTTCCTGACTTGGTCAGCACCGTCACCACGCCGGAGGAGTTGCGTCCAAACTGCGCAGAGTAGTTATTGGTCTGCACAGCAAATTCGCGGATTGCGTCCGGATTGGGCAGCGGGTTGCCGGTGTTACGAACGCCGGTCATGTTGCTGCCGCCATCGAGGTAGTAAGACACCTGGCCCACGCCGGAGTCCGATGAGCCGTTGATCTTGACGTGCTGCTCCGGATAACCGAGCGGATTGATGACGCCGCCGTTTGCGCCCGTACCTGCGTTGTTGTTGTTCTGAACGCCGGGGGTCAGATCCAACAGCGTATAGACGTTGCGGTCCACCAGGGGAAGGTTGTCGATTTCGACGTTGCTGATGGTGCGGCCCAGAGTCGAGTTCCCTGTATTAAGTAGAGGAACCTCCGCCGTGACTTCAATGGTCTGCTCGCTGCCCCCGATCGTCATCGTGAGGTCAAGATGTGCCTCCTCGGTCACGGTGAGCGTGACCCCTCCGCGATCGAGCGTTTTGAAGCCGATTGCTTCAACCGTAACCTTATACGGGCCGATGGGGAGGAAGTCTGCACGGTAAGAGCCATTGTCATTCGTCGATACGGTCCGAACGAAGCCGGTGTCCGTTTGCGTGATCTTCACCTTCGCCTTCGGAATAGAGGCGCCGGCAGGATCGGTTATTGTGCCGAACAAGGTCGCGGTCGACAATTGGCCAAGCGCGGCAGATGAGAACACCGAGAGCATGACAATCAGAAGAGCGAGGCAGATGGTGCGCGAAACCTTCAACATGGTGGACCTCCTTGAAGTGAAACAGTATGGATCGAACTGACGGACAGACATAACTAGATCAGGATCAAAAGCACGGTGATAGGCCGTGCCTTCGTGGAGATCCTCTTGGCAGATGACTTGATGGGTTGCACGGTGGTATTTTGTATGAACTGCGAACGATTATCACGTGACTACTTTCTGGAAACTTAGGCCCACCGCAGGACGAGGAACTCCATGAGTCGGATCCGGGCTGGGACCGTTTGCAAAAAACACGAATGTTTAGAAGCCGGACCACACTCGTCGTTTGGCTGCACACTTAGCAAGTGCCAAACGGTTACGCCTTTGGTTCATAACCATAAGAGGCCTTTTTACAATAAGTTATGTTCCCGCTAAGAATACGTTATAAACGTTTCGGAGAACCGGGTTCGCCGGCTCACGGTATTATCAGCGTGGTCGGAAAATGAATATGGCAGAATCTTCCCGAGTCAGGATGTACCCCACCTCCGAGAACGACCGCCAGTTAGTTCGCCAAGAGCTGGCTGAGTTGCTAAAGACCGACTACTTCGCGAACAGCAAACGATACCCGGCTCTCCTGCTCTACGTTGTAGAGAAAACCCTTGAGGGTAGGTCGGAGGATCTGAAGGAGCGGGTGCTGGGGATCGAGGTGTTCCAAAGGGAACCGGACTATGACACCAATAGTGACACCATCGTACGGGTCACCGCTGGTGAGGTCCGCAAGCGGCTCGCGGTCATCTATCACGAGAGTGAATTCGAGCACGCGGTGCAAATCACCCTGCCGGCTGGCTCTTATGTTCCTGAGTTTTTCCTGACCACGGTATCGGATATTCCGGTTCCGCCTTCCGAAACCTATTTAGCCGTCACCAGGGATAATTCGCCTCTCGAGCCAGAAGATTTAAGGCCAGTTCAACCATCTACTTCGTTTAAGCTGACTCAGAACAAGAGAACCGCAGGTGTCGTGTTGGCCTTGCTCACTGTGGCATGTTTCGCATTGTTTATCCATCTTCGAACGGAAGCCAATAACACATCCGTCGACCGTTTCTGGCAGCCTCTTCGAGTCTCCTCCACTCCTGCAATCATCTGTCCGGGCGCGGTCATCTTCTCCACGAATGGTTTAAAGGGTATAGCCCAAGCGGAGAAGAAAGACGAGTACCCTTATACGTCCATTTCGACGGCTGGTGTGATTGCTAATCTGGTGGATTTATTCGCAAAATATCACATGGAGTATGTTGTTCAGCCGACCTCCACCATTACTTTGACAGACATGACGAGGTACCCGGTTGTGCTGATTGGGGCCTACGACAACGAATGGACGCTGCGTTTATTAAACGATCTGCGATTCCGGTTTGCCGCGAATCCTGAAAGACAGATATACGACGAAACGAATCCTTCTACTATCTGGGTGAGACCGAAGGGTATGCCTTTCAAGGACCAGGACGATTTTGCCATCGTCGCGCGGTTCCACGACAAATTGACGGACAACACCGTTATCGTGATCGCGGGCGTGGGAAAAAATGGGACTGAAGCGGCGGCACGGTTCGTCACTACGCCGCGGTATCTCGACCTGCTGAATCAGCAGATCAAGGATTGGGCATCGAAGAATCTGGAGATCGTGATCAAAACCAAGGTGGTTGACAGTAAAACCGGTGCGCCGTCTATCGAAGCTGTGCATGTCTGGTAGCCAAATGGCGGCTGATTGGATTCGCTCGGGGTGAAAAGTGCTAAGTCCGTAAACCTCTTTTAGACGAGGCTATTTTCTATTTCTTTCGGAGCAGAATACACGCCGAGGAAGCCGGTTTACATCCGCGACAACGATTTGACTTTGCGAAATCGCTTGTGGACTGACTTGCCGGCAGCCAAATGACTGCGGAGTTGGCGGGAAGTCTCCTCCTGCCGGGTATGAAGTAAAAGGTCGCGAGCGTCGATGAGGTGGTCGGTCATGAGACGGGAGGCGAGCGCGGGGTTGCGCTGTTCGATCGCAGCGAGGATCGGCTGATGAAACTGGAGTGTGTGTTCAAGCTCAACCAGCTGGGAGGTCACCATGATCATGTTCAGCATTGCGCGATGGACTGTCTGAAAGAGTCTCCCTGCAAGGCGATTGCCGGAAGCTTGAAAGATGACGCGGTGGAAGAGCAAATCCGACGCGACGAGGCGGACGCGGTCGCGTTTGCTATGTTCAAGGTCAACGATGGATTGCCGAAGCAAAGCAATGTGCTCGGAGTTGGCTCGTTCGGCCGCTTTGGCAGCAAGCGCAGGCTCCATCATGAGCCGCATCTCGGTGAGTTCCTGCAGCGAGGTATCGTCAAGTAAAAAGAGAAACTCCATAGGGACGGCCAAGACAGAAGAGGCGTCCTGCTTGAGGTAGCTTCCGTCACCAACCTTCTGCGTGATGACGCCCATAATCTCAAGGACTTTGAGTGCAGGCCGCAAAGAAGAGCGAGCGACGCCGAAGTTTGCGGCGAGTTCGCGCTCAGACGGCAGCTTGGTGCCCGGAGCGAGCAATCCTTCGCTCAACAATTGCTGGAAGCGAAGGATCAGCAGTTGAGTGACGTCTTCTTTGTCACTGAGAACGTGTTCGCCGTTGCGGGGCAGTGATCTTCTACGTTCTTTCATTCCTGCATGGTGAGTCACCCGAAACCTGATGTCAATCTCTTTTAGTGATTCGGGGATCCCAGGGTCTGAATGCAATGGTACTACCTTTCAAATAAACCCTTCATTGGTCACCAACAATTGCAATTCTCTGAGATTGGAGCAAATGGAGGAAGGTGTTTGCACTCCTAGCTGTGAGCTGGCCCATCGGTATAACGCGGTTCAAGCCTGTAGATATTGCAGAAGACGTTGATCCCATAGCGAGATTTGGCGCACGACTGAATGTCAATAACGTCAGATTCAGGAAACTTGACGTTCCTGCCCCAAAATTTAGCTTGACACTCTTTTGTCCTTGGTACTACCTTTGGCACGCTCGAAGCAGATGACGAAAACGTTTACCAACCGAATTTGCTCTCCGGCAAATCCAAGAGCTGAGGGATGGAAATGAAAGCTCGCAAGCTCGTTACGAAAATCCAGAATGTGCTGGTGCCAGTCCTTCTAGGGTTGGCAATGTCCGCCTATGGCCAGGTGGAATCGGGACGCTTTGTCGGACACATCACGGATGTCCAAGGTGCCGGGGTACCCCATGCCATCGTGAAAGCGACGAATACTGGTACGAATATTGTGCAAAGCGCCATTACGGATTCGTCGGGAGATTTCGTAATCACTCCCGTCTCGGCCGGCGTGTATTCACTAAGTGTTACTGCGACGGGTTTTCAGACGATCAATGCGTCGAACATTGAGGTACAGGTAGGTCAGATCGTCCGTGAAGATCTCGAAATGAAGGTAGGCGAAGCAACCACTACCATTGAGGTGTACACCGAGGTTCCGTTGCTGAGTACGGACAGTGCGACGCTCGGCACAGTCATGACCAATCAGCAGGTAACTGAGCTCCCCTTGAATGGGCGCGGTTTTTACAGACTAGCTGAACTTACCCCCGGAGCGGCCCTTCTACCTCCAACTGGGAATTCATTGGCAATCCGTCCCGAGATCGTGAATGGAAACACCATCAGCGGTATTCGGGGAAGCGCGATCTCATTTCTGTTGGACGGTGTCGACGTTAGCGAGCAGCATCAGGGGGGCACGTTTATTCAGACTTCGATCGATGCATTGCAGGAGTTCAGCGTGCAGCAAAGCCCTTATTCTGCAGAGTTCAATCGCGGTGGGGCGTTCTTCAACGCAACGACGAAGTCGGGTACGAACAGATATCACGGTGGAGTTTTTGAGTTTATCCGCAACGATAAATTGGATGCGCGTAACTATTTCTCCGCCACAAGAGCCATACTGAAGCGCAACCAGTTCGGAGGGGATATCGGCGGTCCACTCTCAATCCCGCATTTGTATAACGGAAAAGACAGGACCTTTTTCTTTGTCGATTATGAGGGGCAGCGCCTGCGTCAAGGCCTCGTAATTAACAGCATCGTACCAACCGATGCGCAACGGACAGGGGATTTCACCGGCCTTGGTAAACCCATCTACGATCCGCTGACGACCTCTACCACCACGGTTAACGGAGTTACTACGACGACGCGAAAACAAATTAGCTGCAATGGAGTGCTCAATGTAATCTGCCCGTCTAGAATTCCTTCGCAGGCGAGTGCCGTGCTGGCGTACGTTCCGCACGCAAATAGTGGGGCCACAAGTTTTAAGGCGGTGCCGTCACAAGCAATCGACTGGGATCAAGGCACGATCCGCATCGACCACCAAATTGGCAAATCCAACCGCCTTTTTGCACGCTGGATCTATGTCAACAATCGAGAGACGGATCCCAATGCTGCACCTTTGCTAAAGACCGCGTCGCTTACCTCGAATGGTTATGATCTTGCTGTCGGTCTTATCACAAACTTCGGAGCAAACAAGGTACAGGACTTCCGGGTGCACTATCTACCCAGCCATGTGCGGCTTTCCGCATTCCTCCAAGGGCCTGATTTTAATGCTCTGAATGGCATTCAAGGTTTTGCCGGGCTGGAACGACCTGGCACAGGAAGCTCATTTCCCGACTATTCCTGGAGCGGCTACGCTGCTCTTCAAGGATCCGCGTTCGACCAGCGTCCGAAGTCCCAAGACCGCACCGTCTTCGAGCCAACGGACAACTTCACAATCGTAAAGGGACGTCATTCTCTGAAGTTTGGAGTGCTGGTCCGCTACTATCAGTGGATCGGCTACGATAGCTCCAACTATGCAGGCATCTTCGGCTTCACCGGTGTCGAAACACAGAATCCGGCCGGAGCCACTGCAGCTCTTAAAGGCGGTGATTCGTTTGCAGATTTCCTGCTTGGCTATCCTGCTTCTGTGGCTCGTGCCTATCCCGGGGCTAATTTTGGCGGACAGCGTTGGTACCAACAATATTTCGGCCAGGACGATATACGGGTAAATCCCAAACTGACCGTGAATATCGGCCTGCGGTACGAATACTCACCGTGGCTGAACGGGTATAAAGGGCAATTGGGCACATTCGATCCTACGAAGGCGAAGCCGATCATCGTTGAGGGAAATACCAGCCAGGTAGATCTGACGTCCCAGTATGCGGCTCCGGCTGCCTATCAATTCTTTGGGCAATATATCCAAACCAGCAGCCAGGCAGGTCTACCCTATTCGATTACCTATACGGATCGTACTCAGTTCGCTCCGCGCGTCGGATTCGCGTGGCAGCCGTTGGGCCCCGACACTGTGATTCGCGGTGGCTTTGGTATCTTCTATGAACCGGAAGGCACGAGCGGACGGGTTAACCGCAATATCCTTCCATTTCTGCTGTTAGAGACGGTGAACCAAAACCAAAATGTGAATCCGAATCGTACGACTGCAAACTTCTTTTTGGGTTCACCGCTGGGCTCAGCACTGGCGAATCCGTCCATTTTGCCAACTCTCACACACCTGAAGATGGGACAGAACCAGCATTACAGTTTGAGCGTGCAGCAGCAACTGTCACCTAAGACTGTCCTTGACATTGCCTACGTGGGAAATCATGGGCTGCACCTGCAGGGCACCGACGACTTCAACGATCCAACTCCTGCGCTCGGCGGAGTTCAGGCACGCCGCCCTTACCAGCCATGGGGTACGATCACGTTCCAGTCTCAGGATCTTGGGACAACCTATCAGGCTCTACAAACGAAGCTCGAGCGCCGCGTCTCCGATGGGATCACCGGACTAATCTCCTATACGTGGTCAAAATTCATGCAGTCGAACCAGTCGCCGGCGTTGGGTGGAAACATTGGATATGAGAGAACCTACTCACAGTTCAACACACCCCAGAATCTGGCAATGAGCGGGAGTTATCAATTGCCAGTGGGGCGTGGCAGAAAGTACATGGCCAATAGCAGCCATCTTGTGGATTCGGTGCTTGGAGGATGGCAGCTCCAGACCATCATCGTGTTGCGAAGCGGAACTCCCTACACACCTATAGTCTCGACAGATGTGGCGAACACCGGCGTTGCAAATCAGCGACCCAATATTAATCCGGCAGGTAAATCGCCGACGTTTCATAAGTCGCTTTCGACTTGGTTCGATAAGACCGCTTATGTCGTTGCGCCGCCATTGACGTATGGGCAAGTGAAGGCGTTTACTCTGCAATCGGACGCCTTCCGCCAATACGACGCATCGATTTTCAAAAATTTTGCTTTGCCCGGTGAGTCTGTACTCTCTTTCCGAGCAGAGTTCTTCAACCTGCCCAATACAACCAGTTTCAACGCTCCGAGTTCAACCATCGATGCGTCGACCTGCTGCACTGTAACGGCAACTTCGATTCCGTCTCGCGATATTCAGTTTGCTCTGAAATACAACTTCTAATCACCAAGGCCCTGATAATGCGCAAGTTTGTGATTACCTTGATTTGTGCCGTCGCCATGCATGCGGCGGCACAGGTATCAGATCCGAATCCAGTCTCTATTCAAGTCGATCTCGCGAAGTCTGAAGGGCCGTATACGCCAATTTATAGTTGGTTTGGATACGACGAATCGAACTACACCACAATGAAGTACGGTAAACAGCTGCTGACGGAGTTGCACGATCTGAGTCCGGTCCCGGTCTACATCCGTGCGCATCACTTGTTGACTTCGGGCAATGGAGTGGCAGAGCTAAAGTGGAGCTCATCGAATGTGTTCACACTCGGCGCAGACGGTAAGCCGGTGTACGACTTCGCGATTACCGACCAAACCTTTGACGAGTTTCAAAAGGCGGACGTTCGCCCAATGGTCGAACTGGGTTTCATGCCCAAGGACCTCGCGGCGACCGTGGCCGGGGTAAATGACTACCAGGTTCACTATCCCGGGAATACGATCTCCGGAGCATCCAATAACCCTCCTAAGGATTACGCAATATGGGGTGAGTTGGTGAGAAAGTACACCGAACACCTGGTCCAGCGCTACGGCAAGGAACAAGTCAGTACGTGGTACTTCGAAGTTTGGAACGAGCCAGATATCGCGTATTGGCATGCAACTCCGGAGGAGTACTACAAACTTTACGATTACTCGGTGGCAGGAGTTCGTGCCGCACTTCCGAACGCAATCGTGGGCGGACCAGCCAGCACCGGACCTGCCTCGGACAAAGCAAGCCTGTTTCTCGATAACTTCTTAAAACATTGCACGAATGATAAGAGTTCGGCGAACGGTCGGCCGGTTCCGCTGGACTTCATCTCGTTTCATCCGAAGGGTCGACCAACGGTCGTAGATGGACACGTGCGAATGGGGCTTGCGAATGAATTAAAGGCCGCCAGCGAAGGGTTTCGAATCGTCGCAAAATATCCGAAGTATATTCATCTCCCGATCATTTTGAGCGAAGCCGATCCGGAAGGATGCGCGGCGTGCTCAATGAAGGTGAACCCCTCGAATGCTTATCGGAATGGTCCGCTCTATCCGACCTATACAGCAGCGGCCATCAAGGGTCTTTTCGCCCTGCAGGACCGGTACAAGGTGAACCTGATCTCCATGCTCTCGTGGTCGTTCGAATTCGAGGATAAGGAGTATTTTGAAGGCTTTCGCACACTCGCGACAAACGGAGTTGACAAGCCGGTGATCAATGTCTTCCGGATGGCGGGGCTGATGTCCGGGCAGCGAGTAAATACCAGCAGCACAGGACAGATTCCGCTGGACAATATTCTCAGTAAGGGAGTGCGGCAGGCGCCTGATATCGATGCTTTCGCAACGAAGGCTGATCACGAAGCCGCGGTAATGGTCTGGAACTACCATGACGACGACGTGCCAGCCGCAGGCAAACCAGTACGAGTAACGATTGCCGGAATTCCCTCGGGAGTAAAGAAGGTCCTGCTCCAACACTATCGGATCGACGACACGCACAGCAATTCATACACTGTTTGGAAGAAGCTCGGATCTCCGCAATCGCCGACCGCGGAACAATATGCGCAACTGAAGGACGCGGGACAGCTGGAGCTTTTGACTTCCCCGGAGTGGCTCGATGTGAGCGATGGCAGAGTAATTATTGTCACGGAACTCCCCCGCCAAGCTACATCACTGCTGCATCTGAAGTGGTGACCCTTGTGGCGACCATGTTGAGAAACGCCAAACAAACGGCACGCTCTAGTCCGATCGATGGGAAGTGGTATTTTGTTGCGTTGGTGACTGCGGCGATTGCTATCAGCTATTTCGACCGTCAGACTTTGCCTGTAGCTATCTCGGCGATTCAGCGGACCATACCGCTTAGCGACCAACAGTTTTCCTGGCTGCAATTCGCGTTTTTGATCCCATACGCAGTGCTGTATGCCGCGGGCGGCCGCATGCTGGATATTGTCGGGACTCGCCGAGGTTTCATCTTGATTATGTTGTGGTGGTCGGGAGCTTGCGCATTACATGGTCTCGCGATGAACTTCGGATTTCTGTTGGCCGCTCGTTGCTTATTGGGGATGGGAGAGGGCGGAGCCTTTCCCGCTGCGACGAGAGTTGTTGCGGAGTGGATTCCACTCCACCAGCGATCTACCGCCATGGGAATCATCAATGCAGGAACCGCCGTGGGATCGGTTCTAGCGCCTCCACTGATCGGAATTATTTTGCTAACTCTTGGCTGGAGGATGGTTTTCTTCGCGGCGGGAGTAGTTGGTTTTGCTTGGGTGATATGGTGGGCGATCACCTACCGTGGTAATAATGAGGCTTCGATTGCAACCTTAGATGCGAGAACAATTGCCAAGCAGCTGTCGTTCACGGATGTATTGAGCATGCGTAAGGTGCAGGTGCTTGTCTTCGCCAAGTTTATGAGCGACTCGGCATGGTACTTTTACCTGTTCTGGCTGCCGAAATATCTTTACGACGTACGCGGCTTTGACGTGAAGCATGTGAGCTACTACGCGTGGATACCGTATGCTGCATCAGGAATTGGAAGCTTTCTTGGAGGATGGCTGTCCAGTTCCCTGCTGGGACGAGGACGTTCGCTAGATTTCTCCAGGAAGTTTGTTCTTGGTCTCAGCGCACTGTTCATGCCGGTAGTCATGCTGGTCCCTCATGTGCCGGTTGGCTGGGCGCTGATGTTGTTCAGCATTGCGTTTTTCTGTCAGCAGTCCTGGTCCGGTTTGATCATGACGCTGCCCGCAGATATTTTTCCGCTGTCAGCTGTAGGTTCGGTGGCGGGACTAGTCGGATTTGGTGGTGCCATAGGCGGCGCTATCTTTGGCGTTGTCGCCGGTTTTTTATTGGGTCACGGTTTTGGATACGGAACACTCTTTTTTATCGTTGGAACCTTTCACATCATCGGGTTTCTAGCCATCCTGCTTCTGGGAGGCAAGATATCTCCCCTTAAGACTCCAGATTTATTGCCCATATAGAGAGCCGATCATGAAAATTACAGAAGTGCGCACACGCGTCGTTCAGTGGGAAGGTAAGACTACACCGTTGCCTCCACACTTTTGCACCAACCCAATGGACCTGGTTATGTTCCGGGAAGCATCAATGGGCAATTTTGCATTTCATGGATGGGTCCTGGTAGAGATATTTACCGACACAGGCCTGGTTGGACTTGGCAATGCCGCGTTGTCCCCTCTAGTAACCAAGGCTTGCATTGACACATACTTAAAGCCGTTGCTGCTCGGATCTGATCCTTGGGACACCGAATATTTGTGGCAACAAATGTATCGGCGGACGATGGCGTTCGGACGCAAGGGTGTCGCGATGACGGCCATCAGCGCAGTCGATATTGCCTTGTGGGATCTGCTGGGAAAATCCGCCAAACAACCTGTGTACCGACTCTTGGGCGGCCGAACGAAGAAACGCATCCCGGTGTATGCCAGCCGTCTCTATAGCATGCCCCTGGATGAACTGCGGATTGAGGCGCAGCGCTACAGGGACGAAGGATACAAGGCAATGAAGCTACGATTCGGCTGGGGACCGGTGGATGGTGCAGAGGGAATGCAACGTAACGTCGAACTTGTGCGAACAGTTCGCGACGTAGTGGGCGACGGCGTCGATGTGATGGCCGATGCCTATATGGGCTGGACTCTCGACTATGCAAAGCGCATGCTGCCACTGCTGGAACCGTTTCATCTTCGATGGCTGGAAGAGCCTGTTATCCCCGATGACACCCGCGGATACAAGGAGCTGAAAGCTCACGGCCGCGTGCCGATTGCCGGCGGCGAGCATGAGTTCACGATCTTTGGTTTCCGCGATCTGCTGGAGGCGAATGCGCTCGACTATATCCAATTCGACACAAACCGTGTTGGCGGAATCAGCCAGGCGCGTAAGATTTCGGCCCTTGCGGAGGCGTTCCAGATTCCGGTGGTACCACATGCGGGTCAGATGCATAACTACCATGTAGTGATGGCTAGCCTGAACTCACCGATGGCCGAGTTTTTTCCTAAGGTGGATGTTGAAGTGGGCAACGAATTGTTCTGGTACATCTTCGATGGTGAACCGGTTCCAGTGGAAGGATATATCGACCTCGATGAGAACACGTCCGGTCTTGGCCTGACCGTGAACGAAGAGTCGCTGAAGCGCTTCAGAATTATTGAGTAATAAAGGAGAGGGATGCTCCATCTTGTTCAGATCAGCAATGGTTCGTCACGCCGTGTGGCGATCGTAGAGGAACCTCATCTCCGCTGTCTTACCAGAGTCGAGAGTGTATACGAACTGGTACAGCGGTGTCTGGCTCAGGGTAGTCGACTGAGCGAACATGCGATCGCAAGTGCCAACGGCGAAGTATTGGACTATGACCCAATCTATACGGGGACTTCAGAGTGGCATCTGCTAGCCCCGATTGATGTACCGGGGTTTCCGTCGCGCCTGATGATCGCCGGCACTGGCCTGACGCATATGGGCAGCGCGAAGGAGCGACAGGCCATGCACCTTGCTGATGTCGCGGAGGCAGCTGAGACTGTGACGGACAGCATGCGCATGTTTCAGTGGGGCATCGAAGGTGGGCGTCCCGCGGCAGGTGAGATCGGGATTGCGCCAGAGTGGTTTTACAAGGGCAATGGATTTATGTTGCAGGCACCATTCGCGCCTTTGACGATACCAGCGTATGCAGAAGACGGTGGGGAAGAGGCCGAGTTAGCCGGAATCTACGTAGTTGGGGAGGACGGTACACCGTATCGTATTGGGATGTCCACGGGAAATGAATTTTCCGATCATCAATTTGAGAAGCGCAATTACCTCAATCTCGCCGGTTCGAAGCTGCGTACCTGCAGCTTGGGGCCTGAGCTTGTGGTTGGCGCTGCCTTTCACGCGGTTGCCGGAGAAGTTCGGATTGAGCGTGGACCTGAGACTATCTGGTCGAAGACGGTCGCAACAGGAGAGGAAAATATGTGCCATAGTCTCGCCAATCTGGAGCACCATCACTTCAAGTTCGAGGGACACCGCCAGCCTGGAGACGTGCATGTGCACTTCTTCGGTGCCCATTCGTTGAGCTTCGGCGATGGCGTTACGTTGAAGGACGGCGATTGGATGGAGGTTCGCTACGAGGGTTTTGGGCGAGCACTGCGTAATCCGATTTGTGTGGAGACCAAGAAAGCGAATCGCCTAGTTACAGTGCGTTCGTTGGATGACGAAAGATAAATGGAGGAGCGTTCTGTGGTTGAAAATGTGGCATTGCTAGGGCTCGGCACGATGGGTGCGGGAATGGCGGCTAATCTACTGAAGGCCGGATTTTCGCTGAGTGTATACAACCGCACAGCGTCGAAGGCGCGGGCGTTGGCCGATGCGGGTGCGAGGTTCGCAGAAACGCCAGCTGACGCGGCCAGAGACGCTTCGGTCGTCATCAGTATGTTGTCGGATGATGCCGCATCACGCGGAGTATGGCTTGGCAGTGATGGTGCGCTCGAGACGACAAAAAAAGGCGCGATTCTGATCGAATCGAGCACAGTGAGTCCGGCTTGGATCGCTGAATTGGCAGAAGCGGCTTCGCAGCGCGGAATTGACTTGCTCGATGCCCCCGTAACGGGCAGCCGTACACAAGCGGAAGCGGGTCAGCTCTCATTCCTCGTAGGTGGTAGTGAGAAAGCTTTGGAAAAAGCCGCGCCGGTATTGAGGCACATGAGCAAAGAGATCATTCACCTAGGCTCCGCAGGAAGCGGAGCAAAGATGAAGCTAATCAATAACTTCTTGTGCGGAGTCCAGGTGGCATCTCTAGCAGAAGGGCTTACCTGGATCGAACGCAGCGGTCTCGACCGAGAGAAGGCACTCACTGTATTGAAGTCGGGCGCTCCCGGTAGTCCTCTGCTGGCAGCTATCTCCGCACGCATGGTCAGTCAAGACTACGCCGTAAACTTTCTGCTCACATTGATGACCAAGGATCTGCTCTATGCACAAAACGAGGCGGCCCGAAACGATGTTGATCTTAAAACGGCAAAGGTAGCGCGAAGCCTCTTTGAGGTTGCCATTGCACAAGGGCTAGGCAATGAAGACATGTCGTCAGTGATTGAACCGCTTCGCAAGAAGTAAGTCGTCCGGCTAAATGTGACACAAGAATGTTCCACAGGTTGGCTTTTGGAGATCGGAATTATGAAGTATGTTGCGATTCTGGGTGGTCTTCTGCTTTTCCTATGCAGCGCATCGGCACAGGATGCCGCACAGCCAGCCTATCTGGATCCAGCCAAACCAATCGAGCAACGAATCGCCGATCTTATCGGACGAATGACGCTCGAAGAGAAGGCGCAACAATTGAATCATCTGAATGTCGGAATTCCTCGCCTCAAAGTAGCGGCATGGGGCGGCTGGAACCAGACCCTTCACGGTGTTTGGTCGAAGCAGCCAACGACGCTCTTCCCGGCAGCCATCGCCATGGGAGCGACATGGGATCCTGAACTGGTTCACACCATTACCAGTGCGATGTCCGATGAAGCACGGGCTTTATACAATATTGGCGCGGACGGGCCCCGCTCAAAGCACGGCCTCGTGTTTCGCTCACCGGTGATCAACATTAGCCGCGATCCCCGGTGGGGAAGGATCCAGGAGGTGTTCAGCGAAGACCCCTTTTTAACCGGACGTATGGGCGTCGCTTACATCCAGGGATTGCAGGGTGACAATCCGCACTACCTGAAGGTCGCGGCCACAGTAAAGCACTTTGCAGTGAACAACGTGGAGACCAACCGTCAGAGACTCTCAGCTGAAGTGGATGAACGCAGTCTGATGGAGTACTGGTTGCCGCACTGGAAAGACGCTATCATGGAAGGCCATGCGCAGTCTGTGATGGCCTCTTATAACGCGATCAACGGTGCGCCGGACGCCATCAATAGGTATTTGCTCACCGACATCCTACGTGGGCAATGGAAGTTCGATGGCTTCGTGACCGACGATCTGGGCGGCGTCAACCTGTTGGTCACAGCGCATCATATAACCGAGGATCCCGTAGAGGCGACCGCAGCGGCCATCAAGGCGGGATGTGACTCCGACGATGCGCAGTATGAGACGAACATCCCATTGGCGGTAAAACGTGGTCTGTTAGAGACGGCCGACGTGGACCGTGCGTTGGCACGTGTCCTGCGAGTTGGCTTCCGCCTCGGTGCATTTGACCCGCCCGAAATGAATCCCTACTCGAAGATCTCGGCTGACGTGATTCGCTCCTCGGAACATTTGCAGCTCTCGTTGCAGACTGCGCTCGAATCCATGACGCTGCTTTCGAATAAGAACAATTTTCTTCCTCTGAAGAGAGGAAATGTGAAAAGTATCGCGGTCATTGGGCCCGCGGGTGACTCCGCCTTCGAGACCGGCAACTACTATGGGACTCCGACACGTAAAGTAACTCCGTTTCAAGGACTGAAGGAGGCCCTTGGTCCCGATGTAAAGGTGGAGTACGAGTCGGGCGCTGGGTTCACTGAAGCGGCTGATCCGTCCGCGATCGCTCGTGCTACCGAACTGGCTCGCAAGGCGGATATCGCCATTGTATTTCTGGGAACCAATCTTAGAGTCGAAGCCGAAGGCAGGGACCGGAGAGACCTGAGCCTGCCTGGTGCACAGGAACAGTTACTTGAAGCGGTCTATGGCGCCAATCCAAAGACCGTCTTGGTACTGATGAATGCAGGCCCCATGGCCGTTACGTGGGCCAACGAACATCTCCCTGCAATTCTCGATGCCTGGTATCCGGGCGAGGCCGGTGGAACAGCAATTGCACAGACCCTGCTCGGCGACTACAACCCAGGTGGCCATCTTCCTTATACGGTCTATGCCAGCCTAGACGGCGTTCCACCGCAAAATGAGTACGATGTGTCGAAGGGATTTACCTACCTCTACTTCAAGGGCGTGCCACTCTATCCCTTCGGTTACGGCCTTAGCTATACACAGTTTAAGTACAGCAACCTGAAGCTGTCGCAGCCCAAGGCAGGGTCAACAGGAAAGGTCGAGGTGTCGTTTGATCTACAGAATGTAGGCTCAACGGGCGGGTCGGAGGTCGCGCAACTGTATGTCCATCAGGTTAAATCTAACGTGGTGCAGCCCATCAAGAGCCTACGCGGATTTCAGCGTGTACCGCTGGAGGCAGGTGAGACAAAACACATCACGATCGCGCTTCCAGTATCTCAGCTTTCTTACTACGATGTGACTACGCACAAGTTCATTGTCGCCCCTGGAACGTTCAAGGTGATGATTGGGTCGTCAGCTGACGATATCCGACTCAGGACCGACCTGGAAATTAACTAAGCGCTGGTTTCGGAAACGATCGCCGTTGTATAAGGAGATCCGCAAATGGATAAACGGGAGTTTCTTAAGACCTCGGGTGCTATGCTTGCCAGTACTTTGCTTTCCAAACTCACGTCCGCGCAGGCGACGACTGACAGTCGTACTAATTGGGCTGGAAATTACACGTACAGCACTAAGAGTCTTGATCAAGCGACTACTGTTGAAGACGTCCAACACAGCGTCCGTAGTCACTCTCATCTCAAGGCGCTTGGAGCACGTCACTCCTTCAATGGTATCGCCGACAGTACAGTTGACCAGATATCCTTAAAACGCTTCGATCAGATCGAACTCGACGCCAAAGCAAGAACCGTTACGGTCGGGGCTGGTATCACTTATGGGCAACTTGCTCCCTATATCGATAGTCGCGGATTCGCAGTCCATAATCTTGCTTCGCTGCCGCACATCTCCGTAGTTGGCGCATGCGCTACGGCAACGCATGGCTCCGGCAATAATAACGGCAATCTTTCGACGGCTGTTCGTGCAATGGAGATTGTCACTGCTAACGGCGAAGTTTTTACCCTCTCTCGTGAAAAATTAGAGGAGAAATTCCCGGGTACCGTAGTCGGGCTTGGAGCATTGGGTGTCATCACAAAAATCACCCTTGATATACAACCAGCCTTTCAGATGACGCAAATGGTCTATGAAAACTTATCGTTTTCCCAGCTTGAACATCACCTGGACGATATCTTTGCGAGCGGTTACAGCGTAAGTATCTTCACTGACTGGCAAAACCATCGCGCGACCCAGGTATGGATCAAGCGGCGCGTTGATCAGGGTTCCCCCCCAGATCCCAAGGCCGATTTCTACGGCGCCAAGCCTGCCACTCACAACTTGCACCCGCTCACCGGGCACTCGGCGGAAAATTGTACTGAGCAGATGGGTATTCCCGGCCCCTGGTACGAAAGGCTTCCCCACTTTCGCATGAACTTCACGCCTAGCAGCGGAGCCGAGTTGCAATCGGAGTACTTCGTCCCCCGTGACAAAGGCTATGCCGCAATCCTTGCCGTTGAGCAGCTCCGTGAGCAGATCACGCCACACCTTTTCATCACGGAGTTTCGCACGGTCGCGGCAGACAACCTTTGGATCAGCCCGTGTTACCAGCGGCCTTCCATGACGATTCATTTCACATGGAAGCCACAATGGCCGGCGGTCAAGAAAGTTCTTCCCATGATTGAAGAGAAGCTTGCGCCCTTCGGCGCCCGACCTCATTGGGCTAAGCTATTTACCATGTCACCAGCGAGGCTCAGATCAGAGTATGCGAAAATGTCAGCCTTCCAGGAGATACTGGCTCAGTATGATCCTAAAGGAAGGTTCCGCAACGAGTTTATCAATCAAAACATCTACGGGATATGAATCGCAAATAGCGAGTTCAATGGAGGTGAATTGCTAAGATCCCTGGTCGACGATTACTAGTGCGTGTGCCACATCACTGATTACCCCTGAGGACCGATAAACACCGTAAGTTCCGAAACACAATCCTTCGCAAATCGTCCGATACCCGTCTGCAACATAAGTCTATCTCTAACAGACCTCCTAAGGAGCCGAAAGCGTTTGGCGGGGATCTTCGCGCTTGGCTTCGCAGGTAAACTCTCTATACTGATCCGGGGAGACTAAGAGCATGAAGGTCGGAGTATTCACCGCGCTGCTATCACAGTTACCGCTCGATGAAGTACTAAGAAAAATGAAGACATTCCAGATCGAAACTATGGAACTGGGGACGGGGAATTATCCGGGCGATGCTCATTGCAAACTGTCAATGCTTGATAGCACTTCCGCGCTTACAGAGTTCAAGAAGAGGCTGGCTGACGACGGGACGAGCATCAGTGCTCTTAGCTGTCATGGTAATGCGCTACATCCGGACGCGGACCGAGCAAAGCAAACCCGCGATGTAAGCCGCAAGACGATCTTGTTGGCTGAGAAATTAGGAGTGCCGGTCGTCGTAGATTTTTTCCGGTTGCCCTGGCGATTCGTTTCAGTCCATGGCGCCGAACTGGGTCACTTGTCCATGGCCTCCTGACTATCGCGATGTCCTGGAATGGCAATGGAACGAAGTCGTCGCACCTTACTGGATAGAACACGCTGCATTCGCCTCACAGCATGGGGTGAAGATTGCAGTGGAAATGCATCCGGGGTTTGTAGTGTATAGCCCTGAAACTATGTTGAGGTTACGGTCGCTAACTGGGCCAGTCGTTGGCTGCAACTACGACCCAAGCCACATGTTCTGGCAAGGTATCGATCCAATTGCGGCCATTAGGGTTCTTGGAGATGCAATCTTCCACGTGCATGCCAAAGACACGCAGTTCTACGCGACCAATCTGCCTAGAACGGGAGTACTCGATACAAAGCCTTACACCGATGAGCGGAACCGTGGATGGATCTTCCGCACCTGCGGCTACGGCCATGGCGCGGAGTGGTGGAAGGAGTTTGTCTCCACTCTCAGAATGTTCGGATACGATAACGTGCTCTCCATTGAGCATGAGGACAGTCTGCTCTCTCCCGAAGAAGGCCTCGGGAAAGCGGCGCGGTTATTGAACGAGATCGTGATTAGAGAGGAGCCCACTGCGGCCTGGTGGGTATAAGAACGAGAGTCGGATCGAGTAACGCACTAGCCCAAATCAAGCCATCGCGAAAGGATCCGTCACTGCCGAAGGAAGGGGCTGCTGGATGTGCCGATCTACCGGGGGGCCACTCCGAGGGATAAGACGATATTGTTCAAGTAGCTCTTCCGGCGATCTATACTTCCATCGCCAAGCCCCAATCTCTTTCGGAAGTATCCGCAAATGGTCGATGGCCCGCGACCAATGAAGATCATAGACGCCGAACTTGCGAGCCACCATAACCAACGCTGGGTAAACCTCCTCGCTAACCCATAATATGGCCCTTATGGCTGCGCGGAAAACTAACTCATACCTAGCTTCCGCAGGTAGTCGGCGTCAATTTTCAAGGATTGCATCCAAGGCACATTGAAAGCCTCTTGTTCCGCGAAGCAGTGCTTTATATTTCCAGCTTTGGCAGCTTCCGCAAAGATCGGAGCGTAGTCGATCGTGCCCTGTCCAAGTTCTGCAATCGCAGGCCGGTTCGTATTCGATGGCGGAGTTGCCGATGGTTTGAAGTCCTTCACATGCAGCATGGTGATGCGGGTCGGATAGTTTCGCAGATAGTCGATCGGATTTCCGCCTCCGACAGTGACCCATCCGCAATCCAGCTCCATCGTGACTTTTGCAGGATCGGTCAAGCGCAGTAGTTCAACGTACGGTATCACTCCATCGGTTTCCTTGAATTCCAGGACGTGATTGTGGTAGCCGAACTTCATGCCTGCGGCCCTTACTTTTTCTCCGATCACATTGAATTGATCCGCATTCCACCGCCAATCATCCAGCGTAAAGGTCCCTTTGTCTGCCGGGTTCGGATTTTTATGCCCCGGAGAAGAACAGATAATGTAAGTTATTCCCAGCTCGTGGCTAAAGGAAAGAATCTGATCCAGGTTCCGATGCAGATCATCCGATGGATGATGTGCACTCACTAACTTCAATCCGGCATTATTCATGGCCGTCTTTACTTCTGCCGCAGTGTGATTGTAGTAGCCAGCCGATTCCACCTCTTTGTAGCCCAATGCTCCGATCTCTTTGAGCGTGCCATCATAGTCGGTGGGCAGGAGTTGTCGCACCGAATAGAGCTGAATTCCAAGTGGCAAGTTTAGCGTCGTTGCGCTTAATCTGCTGGCATGAAGTGCCGAAGAACCGCAGAGGAGGGAGGCAGAGCCGGCTTTGACAAAATCTCTTCGCGAATAGTTCAAGATCAGACCTCTTTCTTCGATTGCAAAACCTATTAGTTGGGTTGAAGTTCCAAGTCAAACATTTCCTTGACGCATCTGTTCAGCCAGGTATTCCGAAGCTCGCATCGCCAACGCCACGATAGTCATGGTCGGGTTTTGCCATCCGGCGCTTACAAAGCTAGCGCCGTCGACAAGGAACAAATTCTTGATGTCATGGCTTTGGCCCCATTTATTCAATACGCTGGTCTTCGGATCATTTCCCATCCGACAGGTGCCAAGCTCGTGAATACTGTAGCCCGGCGGGTTGGGATCGTAATTCTTTGAAAGAACTTCGAAGCCCGCGGCTTCCGCCAAGGCGATGCTCGTGTCCACCGCATCTCGCGACATATTGAACTCGTTCTCGGTGTATTTTGTCTCTATGCGCAACGCCGGAATGTCCCAGGCATCGACGACGTTCTGATCGATGCTCACGTAGTTTTCATAGCGCGCCAACACCTCCCCCATGATGCTGGTGGAGAATCCGCTACCGTTATAGCTGTCCAGTTTGTTTTGTAACTCCTCTCCATACGCGGCAAAGTTGCGTGGATCCATCGGACGCATACTGCTATGAACATTGAGAGCATAACCGCGGATGAAGTTATTCGCCTTGCTATTAATATTGCGGAAGCGCGGAATCAGCGCGCCGCCGCCGATCAACGCCGGTGTAGCTTTGCCATCGCGTGCCTCCGGTACCGAACAGACGATGCCGGGCCCATAAACCTGATCGGTCAGATAGTGGCCCATGACACCGCTGGAGTTCGCAAGTTTGGAGTTGAGTAACAAGCGCGTGCTCTCAAGCGTTCCAGCGGCTAAAACGACAACTCGGGCCCTGACCGACATCTCCCGTCGCGAAAGACGATCGACGAAGTGAGCTTCATTCACCCGGCCTGTATTTTTATCTACGCCGAGTTCGCGAACCACTACATTTGGGATAGCTCTCAGCCTGCCTGTCGCGAACGCGTCGGGCAGCAAAAGGTTGATCGAGCTTGCCAACCCATCGACCCCAAGAGAGCTACGCGGTTTGCACACCGGAATTCCCATCTGTTTTCCCGCCGCGATAAAACGTTGCATGCATCCCGACCACGGCGACTCATCCGCAACGAAATTTCCGTCCGGATACTGGGGCAACCCATGAGTACGCCCCTGCACGCGAAATGTCGCTTCAACCTTTGAGTAGTAAGGAGCTAGATCCGCCAGACCGATCGGCCAGTCGTCTCCAAAACCATCATGAGATCTTCCTTTGAACTCATAGTCGCTCAGTCGAAACGATTGCCGCGACCAGAATAACGAGCGTCCACCAAATAGTCGCACCCTTACCCAGTTATACGGATGCTGCGGATCATATGTGTAAGGAACTTCCCTTTCGTCTACCCATGTGTTCGCGTTGAACTCATTCGCCTGAAAGACATGAGGCAGACGGCCCGGTTGGCTAAAACCTCGAAAAGGCAGGGCATAAGCAGGCTTCGGTTCGGTATCTTTGTGCGCATCCGCCACCGGGCCCGCATTGAGCATCAGGCAGGAAATGCCTTTCTCGGTCAGAACCTTCGCCGCCATCCCACCAGAATGGCCGGAACCAATGATTAGAACATCAACTGTCTCTTCCGCCATAGCTCCTCAGTTATTCCGTATTGCGTGCCATAGGATTCGATAGTTCACTTTCCTGAACTCGATTGCCGGCCGTGATCCATCCTCTCAGAAAACTATGAGAAGAGCAGCAGTCTTCGATTTGTCGCTACGTAGGCCGTTTATGTTGAGCGGGCCGGCGGGCTGAGTCGGGTTCTTCTCGATGGATGTCGGGATCGACCGGAAACCAATACAACTCCATCTCCGGCACCTGTCGTCTCGCTTCGCTCCAGGCCTGGGAATTGATGGTGGCAGTCCGAATATCGCTATGCGCGATATTGATGAAATGTGCGTATGGCTCAGTAGGAGGATGATCCGTCATCCAAGTCCTCAACCATGGACGAAGCAGTTGATCCGCCTGTGTCTTGTCCAATGCCGAGAATGTCGTATTAAAGTGGTGTTTGGCCTCTGCGTCGAGCCGGTCCAGGCCGAATTGGTACATCTGCTGACGCTCCCTAGGAGAAATCCCAATCAGAAAATCGATAAACTCCGGCGTCCCCGCTTCCTTCGCTCCCGGATATCCCCTGAGAGGGGGCAATAGAATTTCGCTTAAATGACGAAGGGTCGCGAGTTGTTGTTCGTTGAAGAAATTCGCGTTGGTTTGCGCCACGGCGTCAGGAACAATCGAGGCAATCCGCAGTGGTTTCACCTCCATGAGTCCCCGCATCCAAGGCACGGGTCCAGGCGCCGTCGGTGCGGCGGGTGGCACCGCAGGCGGCACAGAGGGTGCCACTGGGGTGGCCGATTGTTGTCCTAACATTGTCTTGGCGCTCGCCGAAGCCGCCACGATTGCCTTTACAAAATCCCGTCGTCGCATAGCAGGAATTGGTTCCTCAGGGTAAGAATTTGGAGTGCCAGGCAAAAGCAACAGTTACAGCAGGTCTCATCAGGTCTCATGATTCGGAGGCTCATCCTATTTGGCTTCGTCCGAAACGTTTGAATCCCGTCGATTGACGAGGTTACGAGCCTCGACAGGGATTTGCAAGGCCAGGTTTTCTCACAGCAATGCAACGGCTTGCTTTGTGCTCTTACTGACTTACGGGGAATCGAACCTTGCTGCGTTTAGAGTAAATCGGTTCACGGCCTTCGCAGCAGTGATCGGCCACAGAATCGGCTCGGAGGCAAGTTGCACAAAGCGAACGCGGCAGGTCCTTAAGGGCATCCAAGTAGGACAAGGAGGACGCGATTATGCCGGAAAAAGAGACTGTTGACGCCGCGAAACGAGACCTGGCGGAGGGTAAATCACCCTCGACGGCGGCAGGTGAGTTTGTGCGTGAAGAAATCGATCACGTTCGCGAGGGGAAGCACGGCGCTCGGTCGGCGAAGCAGGCGATTGCTATTGGGTTGAGCAAGGCGCGGCGGGCTGGTATTCCGCTGGGCGCTCCCAATCCGAGGACCATGAGCGCGCAGACGCGGAAAAAGGCCGCTCAGGATTCGCGGCGAGGTAAAGAGAATCCGGTGACGACCGAGGAGGGTTCGACGAAACGTGGCAAGGCTCGGCTGAAGGCGATGAAGCGTGAGCCGAAAAACTCGGTTTCGCATGCTGCGCTTTCGCGACAGGCGAAGAGCACAGCACGAAAGCGCGGGCAGACGGTGCATGGTAAGTCGAGGTGATCGGCTGCCGACAGTTATCGTTCACGACTCCATCCTTCACGAGGACACGGAAGGATGGAGTCGGATTAGCAAATGAAGAGAGTCCAAGGCAGTGGGGACAAGGGGCCAGTGGGGCGTTAGTCGGTGCCTAATTTGTAGGCGTCGATGGGTCGCTTGCCGGACCTATGGCGAGTTTCAACTCGGTACCGGCTGGTACCTTTACGTCGTGCTTTTTGGTCGAGACAAAGACGACAGAGTTATTGCTCGCTATTTCGCTGTGAAGATCCACACCCGAGAGGGCATTGACCTGTTCGACTGTGAGAGTCTGACTCGTCCAATCGTTGGACGCATCATATCCGTCAGCACCAAAAACAGGGCTCGCGACGTTGACGACGGTTGCCTTGATTGGCACTGTTTTTCCATCCCCTAATTGGGCCTGATCGAAGCGAAGGGCAAACTCCGACTTTCCCGCCGTTTGCATATCATCACGAGTGACTCTTCCGTTCAGCACGGTGTGCGAGGGCAGGACGGTGCCATTCGAGAGAATCACCTTATGGCTAAGTTCGACTTCAAATGTCGTGTCCAGATGAGCTTTGTCCGCATCCAAAGTATGGGGAAGTGTCGCGACGGCAGATACCATCTGCGCTGCTTCACTTGCACCAGCTGAATCCGCTGACGCCTGGATGCTTTGCGAGCCAAGGCCACTCGCGCTTTGTGCCAGAGCCGGCATCGATAAAGCCGAAACAACGGCTGTGATTGCGAGTGTCTTGTAATAAATCTTCATTTTCAATTACTCCTTCATGGATTATTCATCCCTCAGTTAAGATGCTGCTCCAGTGCCCGATGATTCGCGGGAATGCTGTCGCGATAAGCGGAGCTCAGGTATTTTGGAAACAGCAGTGAATGTGTGTATTGGTGGGTTTTTGCGAAGACGTCGCGGCAGATTATGTCTTGATCGTCACGTTCTGGTCGAATGTTGGTAAAGAGATAGTCAAAAAACTGACACCCAGTTGATCGCGAAGAAAAATAAATTACCTCTTTGAATCTGTCTTTGTGTTCCCCTGTTTTGGGGGAACGGAATGATTCGCCGTTATTATTCAAGAAAGCCCATTTTGAAAGGACCCCCCTTTGCGCCGATTCCGCTCGTTCGCTGCCGCCACATTATTTGCCCCTTTTATCCTGCCGGCCGCGGCACAGACGCCGCGCACTAAACCTGTCAGTGATGCAGAGGTCGCGAGCATCACGCGTGACGCCATCCTGATCGATACGCACGATGACGTTACCTCGAAGACCGTCGACGGCTACAACATCGCTACGCCGAACAAAAGTGGCCAGACTGATCTCGCGCGCATGAAAGGTTTCCTCGGGGCCGAATTCTTTGCGGTCTACGTTGGGGCCGAGTATGTCGACGGCAATCACTCTGCGAACCGTGCACTGCAGATGATTGACACGACCCGCACCGACATCATCGCTGCGCATCCGAACGATTTTGTCTTCGCGACCACCGCAGACGAGATCGTCGCAGCGCACCACGAGCACAAGATTGCCGCGCTGATGGGGATTGAAGGCGGTCACGCGATCGAGGACTCGCTGCGGCTGCTTCGCGACTACTATGCCCTCGGCGTGCGCTACATGACGCTTACGCACTTCAACACCAACAACTGGGCCGATTCGCAAGGTGACTTCGAAGATGCGAAAGTTAAGCATCATAACGGTCTCACGCCGTTTGGCAAGGATGTCGTGCGCGAGATGAACCGGCTGGGCATGATGGTTGATATTTCGCATACTGCCGATAAGACTTTTTACGATGCACTCGAGGTCTCCAGTGCGCCAATCATCGCATCACACTCCAGTTGCCGTGCAGTGTCCAACCATACGCGCAACATGACGGACGACATGATTCGTGCGCTCGCCGCGAGGGGAGGGACGATGCAGATCAATTTCGACTGTGCCTACCTGTCGCAGCGGTACTCGGACGCCGCGAAACCGATCATGGCCGAGTTGCGACCGCGTTTCCTGGAGGCGAGGAAGATCGAAGACCCGGTCGCCCGTGCCGCTGCGATCGAGAAGCTGACTGAGGAATCAACCCAGAAGTTGCCACCGGCCACGCTTGCCGACGTGGTCGCTCAGATCGATCATGCCGTCAGGATTGGGGGGATTGACCATGTCGGCATTGGGACGGATTTTGATGGCGTGGGCTGCGTTCCTGCCGAACTCAGCTCTTACGACAAGTTTCCTGTACTCACGCGTGCGCTGCTTGAGAAAGGCTATTCTGCCGCTGACATCAAGAAAATCTACGGCGGCAATCTGCTTCGGGTGATGCGCGGCGTCGAGCAGAGGGCGCGGGAACTGAAATCCACTCCGCCTCTCGAAAGCAAGATCAATGAGTAAATTTGCTTTTGTTTTTTGAATATTTTTTTTGGGTGGTGAAAACGGTGTTTTTGCGGGGGTTTTGGCGAAAAACGTG
>Ga0210406_10001486_pt1 | contig 28402 bp, 23 predicted proteins | sample IncBWC30MmetaG_FD_155454 | JGI IMG/M metagenome (GOLD analysis project Ga0210406, IMG submission 155454) | Forest soil microbial communities from Barre Woods Harvard Forest LTER site, Petersham, Massachusetts, United States - Inc-BW-C-30-M | ecosystem: Environmental > Terrestrial > Soil >... | reverse complement strand
CGTCATTGTCGGTGGTGTTGATTTTCGCGAAGGCTTCGCGAACGTCGGCGGGATCGAGGCCGATTAGTGGATACATGCCGTTTTCCGCGCGTTTGATGGCCTCCGCTTTAATTTCAAGCAAAGTGCGCTCGGTTTGCTGCTGCGCGCGCAACTTGGGCGAGGACATGAACAGAAAAGCTGCCGCGAGCAGATAGACGACTTTTGCGTGATGCAAAGAAGTTCTCCTCATGGTGTGTGTGTTGCTTTTGCGAGCGCTGCGTCGTAGTAAGACGGATCGTAATACTTGTCCACTGCCGGCGGATGACCGCCCCACTGGCCCTCGACTTCCGCGCGCAATTTGAGCACATTCTCGAATCCGCGAAGGTCGAACTGGGCATCCTTCGCGTAGCCTCCGGGGCGAGTCATGCTGACTTCATAATCCTCGGCGGCGATTTCCGGACTCAGATGATAGTGGCTGACGAGCAGGTCGATGACTTGCTGCTTATTCGCGGGAGCGAGCAGCCACTGCTGGGCTTCGATGCAAGCAGCGAGAAATGGGATGACCAGTTCGCGGTGGTCCTTCGCCCAGGCACGCTGGCTGAAGAATCCCGCCGCCTGATACGGACCGATGAGTTGCTGCACAGATCCAAGGCTGACGAACCCTTCATGCTTGGCCACCAGCGAAATCGGAGGCCCAAGCATGGAACCCGCATGATCCTTGTTTTCTCTCATCGCAACCAGGCGTTGCGGCGTGGCGCCAAATGGCTTGATCTGGTAATCCTTGCCGAGGGTCAAGCCGCTGAGCAGCAGAATCTTTTTCATCTGCAGCGCGTAAGCGGTGTTGGGGGCATCCACGATCAGTGTCTTGCCGCGCAGTTGAGGGACGGACTTGATGTCCGACTGGGCAATCAATTCGTTCTGCGAGCCTTCACCGCCCATAAGGATGACAACGTCCTGGTGAGCGAGTTCGACCATGGCGACGGCATTGTCCACGGCCAAGTAGGCAATATCACCTTTTCCGGCGGCGAGATCAGCGCGTAACTCGTCGGAGTTTTTCTTATTGTCGTTTTCGACTTCGAGTCCGTATTTTGCAAAGAGGCCAAGCTTATCGGCGACAACAAATTGCGCCGGCCGTCCCAGCAGGGTGAGGACGTGGATCTTCTGCGGGGACGTGCTCTGCGCGTGCGTTCCACTACACACCCGAAGCACAAGGACGCACAGAACGATGAATGAGCGGAAAGAAACGATTGATTTCATGGCATTCTCCTGGCCGCGCGAGATCACGGCGCACCTTCGTTGAGTTTGTCGAGCGACCATTCCGTGACCGGCATGGGATCCAGCCGGGGCTTGCCAAGATCCGGGCAGCTCAGAGCATAAAGGCCAGTGTCCGTCGCGGTCCAAATGACGTTGCGGTCCCACTCGATGAACACATTATCGACCGTGCGGTCATAGCTTCCGAATTTCTTCAGATCGCCGCCTTGCGGAGGAATGAAATAGGCCACTTCCTCGGGCTTATACAGATCGCCGATGTCGTAGCAGCGAAGTCCGGCAATGAAGTAGGAGTAAGCGATGAATTCCTGTCGAGGCTTGCCCGGTGCTTTCAGGTGCGGGGGGTTGTGCGCGCCGAAACGTCCGCGCTTGAAACAGAAATCGCGATACGGCGCTTCCGGTGGGGGAACCGGCCGAGGAAGCTGAGCGACGGGGACGGGATGTTCTTCATCGCGGATGTCGACCACCCAATTGGGCAAATAGATCTGGTTGCAGTCGGAGTTTGTTGTTTCGCCATTGGTGAGGACGAATCCGCGCTCGAGGATGCCGCAGTAAATTGTGTGGAACGCGATGCCCATTCCGGAATATTGCGGAGGCGGCTCAAAGCGTCCAATCTCCTTTTGATGTGTTGGGTCTGAAAGGTCGAGGATGATAAAGCCGTTGCACCCGAAGGCGCCGTAGCCGCGGTTCCCGCCGTCTTCCAGTTTCTTGGGAACGTAAACAGGGCCGTGGAGTCCTGCGAAGGGAGTCTGATCGGCCACGACTCTGGGTGGAACCAGTTTTGACCAAACCCATTTGTTGTATTCCGCTTCTTCGCCCTTGCGCGAACCGGGAACCCACCACATAGACACTTCTTTAGCGGCGCTCGGGTCGGACGCGTCGACGATCATGTTGCCATTGACGAGTTCGCGAAAATAAGACGGTTGATGAACGAACGTCTCGTCCGGCGCAGTGTCCAGATACGCGTATTTGCCGCCGTCATAGTAGTTCCTGTGCGTGCCCTGGCCGGTTGCTCCGGTACTGAACTCGGAGAGTTTGACGATCTTGGAAGGATTTGTGGCGTCGTAGAAACGCACGCCCCGCAAGCCTTGGTAGTTCTTTCTTTTGTCATCGAGATGCGGATCATCATATTTGCCCATCGGGGCTTCGGGAGTGGAATCGGTGATGGGAGTTTGCGCGCCGGCCATCAGAATCCACTTCTTCAGGTTCTTGTTGTAAGCAACCTGGACCTGGAACCCTTCAAACCCTCCCTTGTTGAACACGGTGGGTTTGCGCACGTCGCTTACGTCGATAACGTCTCCTTGCTGGAAGATGTAACGGCGGTCGCCGGCGGACATCATCTGCATTTTGCCGTGACGCGATTGACCGGGCCCGAAGTGGGCGAGAATTTCCATGTTTCTGATGTACAAGCGGCGGTCCAGATAGGAGATGCTGTTTGGGCTTGGGTGGCCGTGATGATCGGCCAAGGCCGCCAAAGGCGAACTTGCTAGAGCCAATCCGGCGCCCGCTGCTGTCCGCAAGAAGTCTCGGCGCGTCGGGGTGCATGAACGTTTTCCAGCATCTTGCTCGGTCTTGGGTCTGGATTTTCTTGCAGCTAGCGGCTTGCGTGGTTTCATGCGCTGCTCCTTGGATCCGGGCCGGCCGGAACACTCGCTTACCGGAAGTACCCAAATATTCGAGCGAATCCCAGAGCTGCGCCGGCCCGGTCGCCAACAAGCTGGCGAGGGGCACGAGAGGTAGCGCAAGCGTCGAGTGGTAGGACCCCTGTACCACTGGAGCCGCTTGAGTGTCAATATCTAAATTCTATGAATCAGAAATAAGGATGGTTAGGCTGTACAAAGGGAAGCCCAATAGGTATAGTGGTAAGACCAATTCGGAGATCAGACATGGCCATTGCCACCGTCAACCCGTCCACAGGACAACTTAGCAAGTTATTCGAATCGCTGCATGGCGCTGAAATCGAAGCCAAGCTTCAGCGCGCCGCGGAGACATTCCGAAGCTACCGCAAGACACCTTTTGTAGATCGGGCACGATGGATGCTGAACGCGGCTGCGATTTTGCAGCAGGAAAAAGAAGCCTACGCCAAAGTGATGACCACGGAGATGGGCAAGACGTTCCGCTCGGCCGTGGACGAAGTGGCCAAGTGCGCGTGGGTCTGCCAGTATTATGCAGAAAACGCAGAACACTTTCTGGCGGACGAAGTGGTGGAAACGGGAGCAAGGCGAAGCTACACCCGCTACCAGCCACTCGGGCCAGTCCTGGTGGTAATGCCGTGGAATTTTCCGTTCTGGCAGGTGCTGCGATTCGCGGCACTCGCACTGATGGCCGGAAACGTCGGACTGCTGAAGCACGCTTCCATCGTTCCGCAAAGCGCGCTGCTGATTGAAGAACTGTTTCGCCGTGCAGGTTTTCCAGAAGGCGCTTTCCAGACACTTTTGATCGGCTCCCGGGAACTCGAGGCCGGAATGGTGTTCATCAATCGCATGGTGGCATCCGATCCGCGCGTTCCGTTTGGCGGCCTGAAGTGGTCCGGGTACGGAAGAGAGCTGGGAGCCATTGCAATCGGGGAGTTTACGAACGTAAAGACGGTGTGGACGGAGGCGAGTCAATAACATGTTGCGCGAAAGGAGGGGCTGGTGGTAATTTGGTCGGACAACTCGACCATGGCTCGGTCTGCTTCGCCCTACGCTGGCGGCGTGTCCCACGCTCCTGCTATTCAGACCCCTGCTATTCAGATAGGTGCGTCGAAAAACATTCTGCCGCCCGGGAGGATCCGATGTACAAGATCGTTCGTTCTTCTCGCCTGTACGAGCAAATTGTGCAACAAGTTGAGGAATCCATTCACAAAGGTGCCCTGAAACCGGGAGATCAACTTCCCCCTGAGCGTGAACTAGCCGAGCAATTCGGAGTTAGCCGGACGGCGGTGCGTGAAGCAGTAAAGGCATTGCGGGAGAAAGGTCTCGTAGAAGCATATCCGGGTCGGGGAACCTTCATCACCGATGGAAGCTCGTACACCATCCGGCAGTCGCTGGACCGCATGATGCGCTCCGGACACGAAGGTTTCACCTCGCTTGCGGAGGTACGGGAAATTCTTGAGCCAGAGATTGCAGCGCTCGCAACGACGCGAGCTTCGGAAGAAGATCTAGCGGCGATGCGGGAACAGGTGGCCGCGATGGACGCCGCCAAGCGAGACCCGGAGGCCTACATTGAAGCAGACCTCGATTTTCATCTGGCGCTCGCCGAAGCCGCGGATAACGCAATTATCCTTTCGCTGATTGATTCGATCGTGGGCCTGTTGCGCGAGCAGCGCATGGGAATCTTCCAGGTCGACGGCGGCCCGGAGCGTGGTCAGTATCACCACAAACGGATCCTGGAGGCAATTGAGCACCGCGATCCCGTGGGTGCGCGGGAAGCGATGAAAGCACACTTGAAGCAGGTACGCGAGGACTCACGGCGGGCACCCAGCGGACAAGACTGAAAAGAATCAGGCAAGCAGAATCGTTCAGGAGGCAAGCTCGGTGGCTAAGCTAGGATTCGTCGGACTCGGGGTGATGGGCAGCGAGATGGTGAACCGACTGCTCAGCAAGGGCCACAGCGTAACTGGGTATAACCGCACGCGTTCGAAAGCGGAACGGCTGATCAAGAAGGGAATGAAGTGGGCCGATTCGCCGCGAGCTGTGGTGGAATCGGATGTGATCTTTTCCATGGTGACGAATTCCGCGGCTCTGGGCGCCATCATGAATGGGCCTGACGGCATGCTTTCAGCAGTCACGCCAGGAAAAATATTCGTCGACATCAGTACGGTCAGTCCGGCATTCAGCCGGGAGATCGCCAACAAAATTCGCGAAAAGGGCGGAGACATGGTCGACGCGCCCGTGTCCGGAAGCGTGATCACGCTGCAGGAAGGCAAGCTCTCGGTAATGGTGGGCGGGCGCAAAGAAACATTCGAAAAAGTAAAACCGTTGCTGCTGGATATTGGGCCCAGGGTGACCTACGTCGGGGAAAACGGCCTGGCGCTGGTAATGAAAATTGCAACGAACCTGAGCCTCGCCGTGCAGATGCTGGCCTTTTGTGAGGGCGTGCTGCTGTCGGAAAAAAGCGGGATTGCGCGGGAGACGGCGGTGGATGTGCTGACGCACAGCGTGATTGCGTCGCCGATGGTGCAGTATCGCGGGCCGTTCGTGCTGAAGCAGCCGGAAGAAGCGTGGTTCAACGTCAACATGATGCAGAAGGACATGCTTCTGGCCTTAGAACTTGGGCGGCAACTGGATGTGCCCATGCCCACAACGGCCACGACCAACGAATTTCTGACCGCCGCGCGCGGCATGGGGCTGGCGGAAAAAGACTTTGCGGTGGTGTTCGAAGTGTTGGCGCAAATGTCCGGGGTGCATGCATGAAAACGGCGACCGATCCCACGAAGACGGAAACAGCGGCGCAGGTGGAACTGGGAACTCGGTTGTACCGGCAGATGGTGCGCATTCGCCTGTTTGAAGAACAGGTCAATGAACTCTACACGCGAGCGCTGATGCCGGGCCTGGCGCATTTATACATTGGCGAAGAAGCCGTCGCGGTGGGAATTTGCGAAGCGCTGAGGAAGACCGACTACGTGACCAGCACGCATCGCGGCCACGGGCACTGCCTGGCAAAAGGCGCAACACCCGATCGCATGTTCGCGGAACTTCTCGGCAAGGAAGCGGGCTATTGCCGCGGCAAAGGCGGATCGATGCATATTGCGGATCCTGCGACCGGGAATCTTGGTGCGAACGCGATCGTGGGCGGCAGCGCGGGAATTGCCACCGGCGCAGCGCTGACCGCGAAGCGTTTGAAGACCGACCAGGTCACCGTTTGTTTTTTCGGCGAAGGAGCGCTGGGGCAAGGCGTGCTGTATGAAGTGATGAACCTCGCGGCGCTGTACAAATTGCCGGTTGTCTACGTCTGCGAGAACAACCTTTACACGGAATACACGCATTTTTCGGAGACGACAGCGGGAGACATTTTGGCTCGCGGAACCGCTTTCGGCGTGCATTCAGAAAGTGTGGACGGCCAGGACGTGCGCGCAGTCCATGCCGCCGCACAGAAGCTGGTGAGCCGGGCGCGTCAGGGCGAAGGGCCCGCACTGTTAGCGTGCAACACCTATCGCTACACCGGGCATCACGTGGGCGATATCAACCGCGAATATTACCGCTCCAAACAGGAAGAGCAGGAGTGGAAGAGCAAGCGCGATCCCATCAAGAATATGGGGGATTGGCTCGTCAGCCAGAAGCTTGCCGATCGAAGCGAACTGCAAAAAATTGCGAACGAAGCGCGCGAGGAGATGAAAGCGGCGGTTGAATTCGCCATCGCCGCGTCATACCCGCCGATCGAGGAAGTCGATCAGGACGTTTATGCCTGAAGCAGCCCAGCGGGAACTGACATTTGCGCAAGCCGTCCGCGAAGCGCTTGCGGAGGAGATGCGGCGCGATTCGCGCGTGTGCATTTTTGGGGAAGACGTGGCGGAAGCCGGGACGCCCTTCAAGGTTTTGTCGGGCTTGGTGGAAGAGTTCGGCGCCGAACGGGTTTTGGACACACCGATATCGGAGGCGGGCTTTACGGGAATGGGAGTGGGCGCGGCAATGACAGGGCTGCGTCCGGTAGTCGACATCATGTTCGGTGACTTTCTGACGCTGACGATGGATCAGATGGTGAACCAGGCGGCGAAAGTGCACTACATGTCGGGAGGAACCTGGAAGGTCCCGATGGTGTTGCGCACAACGCTGGGGGCGACGCGGCGCTCGGCCGCGCAGCACTCGCAGTCGCTGCACGCCTGGCTGAGCCATGTGCCCGGGTTGAAAGTGGTGATGCCGTCTACGCCCTACGACGCCAAGGGTCTGCTGAAGACCGCGATTCGTGACGAAAACCCCGTGGTGTTTTTCGAAGACAAAATGATGTACAAGCAGAAGGGTCCAGTACCGGAGGAGGAATACACGATTCCGCTCGGAGTGGCGGACGTTAAACGTCAGGGAGAAGATATTACGCTGGTGGCGACCAGCAGCATGGTGCAAGTGGCGCTGGCGGCGGCCAAACACCTTGAAGAGATTGGCATCAGCGCCGAAGTGATTGACCCGCGAACGACGTGGCCCTTGGACGAAAAAACACTGGTGGAATCGGCGAAGAAGACCTCGCGAGCGATCGTTCTCGATGAAGGTTACGGACGCTACGGGGTGACCGGCGAAATTGCATCGGTGATTTCAGAAGGCGCCTTTTTCAACATGGAGGCTCCGGTGAAGCGCATGGGAGCAATGCACGTGCCGATTCCATTTTCGCCGCCGCTGGAAGATGTGACCGTGCCCACGGAACAAACGGTATTTGAGGCGGCACGCACACTTTGCGGGAAGGCCTGAGAGTTTTCGGAGGGGAGGCGTAACGTGGGACTGAAGACATACGGCCCGATGGCGGTGGATTGGGAAAACCGCATCGACTTCGATCGCTTGCGCCGGGAACGGTTGGCCCGGGCAAAAGAACTGTTGGCGAAGTCAGAGATGGGCGCGTTGCTGTGTTTCGACATGAACAACGTGCGTTACATCACGGCAACGCACATTGGCACATGGGCGCAGGACAAAATCAGCCGCTTCTGCTTGCTGCCGCAAAATGACGAGCCGATCCTGTGGGATTTTGGCTCCGCGGCGAGACATCACCAGCAAAATTGCCCCTGGCTTGGCGAACGTTCGCGCGCCGGCATTCCTCTGCTGCGTGGAGCGATGTCTCCCGAGATGGGGCGCGCGGAAAATGTGGCGCGGAAGGTCAAAGTGGAATTGGAAAAGCGCGGGCTGCTGAATGAGCCGCTGGGAATCGACGTGGTCGAGCCGCCGATTCTTTTCGCGCTGCAGAAAGAAGGCATCAAGATTGTCGATGGGCAGCAATTGATGTCCGACGCGCGCGTGATCAAGACGCAGGACGAGATTTCGCTGTTGAACCACTCCGCAATGATGGTGGATGCGGCTTACGACGAGTTGTATCGGGCGATGAAGCCGGGGATGAGTGAAAACCAGGCCGTGGGGCTGGCCAGCAAGGTGCTCTATGACCTCGGCTCGGAATACGTGGAAGCCGTGAACGCGATTTCCGGCGAGCGGTGCAATCCACACCCGCACGTGTTCAGCGATCGCGTTCTGCGCCCCGGCGATCCGGTGTACTACGACATTCTGCATTCCTACATGGGCTACCGCACCTGCTACTACCGCTGCTTTTCGATTGGCTACGCTTCGCACGCCATGATCGACGCCTACAAACGCTGCCGCGAATACTTGGACGCGGCAATCGATCTGGTGCAGCCCGGACGCACGACCGCGGAGATCGCGTCGGTATGGCCGGAAGCGCGGGAATTCGGGTTCCCCGATGAAGAAGCGGCATTCGCACTGCAATTCGGTCACGGGATCGGACTGGCGATTTGGGAAAAGCCAGTGATCAGCCGGATGGTGTCGCTGGAACATTCGCACGAAATCAAACCGGGAATGGTGTTCGCCTTGGAGACGTTCTGGCCTTCGAGCGATGGCTGGAGCGCGGCGCGCATTGAGGAAGAAATTGTTGTGACCGCGACCGGCCACGAAGTGATCACGCGATTTCCGGCGGAACAATTAATGGTTGCGGGCGCGCACTATTTCACGGTGAACGGGCCGCTTTCTACCACGCGTGAGAACGAAGCGCAGCCTAGCAAACACGTAAAGGAAATGGTGGCCGGCGCGAAAAGGGAAGGAGTGGCGGCCACGGATTGATCCTGCGATCCCGGCACACAGGAACCTATGGCGATTAGCGTGGTGATGCCTGCGCTGGAAATGGCGCAGGAAACGGGTAAGCTGCTGGCCTGGCGAAAAAATGAAGGAGAGCAGGTCACCAAGGGCGAGCCGCTGCTCGAAATTGAAACCGACAAGGCCGTTGTGGAGGTCGAGGCGCCCGCTGACGGATTGCTCGCCGCAGTCACGGCGAAGATCGGTGACGAAATTCCTGTGGGCCAGACCATTGCCTGGCTGTTGAAGCCCGGCGAACAGCCGCCGACCGCAACACAAACGCAGTCTCCGTCCGCCCGGGCGACAACCGTCCCCGATCGTGTGCCCTCCGCTGCGCCGCCCGCAGCGGAGGGGCGTGCAGCTGCCGCGCCGCAAATTTCTCCCAAGGCCCGCAGGCTCGCCAAGGAACTCGGAGTCGACTTCACCCAGATCCGGGGGTCGGGCCCGGACGGCACCATCATTTCGGAAGACGTCCAGGCAGCCGCGAGCAGCAGGAAAAACGCAGTATCCGCGGCCTCCGCTACGACGGAACCACTGAGCCAGGTGGCACGGCTGATGGCCGAGCGCACCACACAGAGTTGGACAAGCGTTCCGCACTTTTTCCTGGCGCAGTGTGTGGATGCCGGTGCGCTCATCGATACGCAGAAGAAACTCAGCAGCGGAAGCGCAGCGGGTTCCGCGCCAACAATTACGGATTTGTTGATCGGACTTCTGGCGCGCGTGCTGGCGAGACACTCGCGGATGAATTCCAGCTGGACCGGCGACGGAATCCGCGCAAACGCGGACATCAACATCAGCGTGGCTATGGCGGTGAAAGACGGCGTAGTCGGCGCGGTAATCCCGCAGGCCCATCAGAAAGACATCGCGGCGATTTCCGTTTTGCGCCGAGAACTTACCGAGCGCGCGAGAGCCGGGCGGCTGCGTCCCGCCGATATCGCGGGCGGTACATTCACACTGAGCAATCTAGGGATGTACAAGGTAGACGCGTTCAGCGCGATCATCACGCCGCCGCAGTGCGCGATTCTTGCCGTGGGCGCAATCGCCGATGCGGTGGTGCCGGTCGACGGGAAGCCGGGCATCCGGCCGATGATGACCATGACGCTTTCCAGCGATCATCGCGTGGTGGATGGGGCGCGCGCCGCGGAATTTCTTGGCGATCTGGTGAGCGCCATTCGCTCACCGGGAAGCTGGTTGTAAGACCACGTCTGCGGTGACTTTTGAGAGGGGGGTAGATTGCCATCGACGCCGCGCTCCCGGCCCCGCCTATGACCACGTCCATCCGAAGCCAGAAACCTCTCTACGCCAACCCGACAGCCCAGGTGCTTTTTGCAGTCGCTGCAGCGCTGCTTCTGGGATACTTCCGTCCAGCCACGGCGATAGCGATGAAGCCGCTCGGCGACGGATTCATACGCCTGATCACCATGATCATTACGCTGATCATTTTTTGCACCGTGGTGACGGGCATTGCCGGCATGGAAGACATGAAGAAAGTAGGACGCGTCGGCGGCAAAGCGCTCATCTATTTTGAAGTCGTGTCCACACTGGCGCTGATCATTGGATTGGTGGTCGGGCTTTTTGTGAAGCCGGGCAGCGGCTTCACTGTCAATCCCGCCACGCTGGATGCCAAAGCCATCGCAGATTATGCCGGACAAGCCAAGGCGCAGAATGTCCCCGACTTCATCATGCACATCATCCCCAGCACGGTGGTGGACGCCTTCGCGAAGGGCGACATTCTTCAGGTGCTGCTGATTTCCATTCTGTTTGGCTTGGCGTTGTCGATCATAGGGCCGCGCAGCAAGCCGCTCCTGGACATGCTCGATGCCTCGACGCAGGCGGTCTTCGGCGTCGTGAATATCGTGATGAAGCTGGCGCCACTGGGTGCGTTCGGGGCCATGGCCTTCACGGTTGGAAAGTTTGGACTGGCGTCGCTAGGTCCGCTGCTGAAACTCATCGTCACGTTCTATATCACCTCACTGTTGTTCGTCCTGGTGGTGTTGGGGATCATCTGCCGCGTTTGTGGATTTAGCGTCTTGCGCTTTCTGAGCTACATCAAGGAAGAAATTGTGCTGGTCCTGGCGGTTAGTTCGTCCGAACCGGCCATGCCGACGTTGATGGCCAAGCTGGAAAGGCTGGGCTGTTCGAAGGCGCTGGTCGGGCTCGTGGTGCCCACGGGCTATACGTTCAACACCGACGGCACCGGCATTTACATGACCCTCGCGGCGTTGTTCGTGGCCCAGGCAACCGGCACGCACCTGACGTTGCTGCAACTGCTCACCATCCTCGCGGTTGCCGTGTTGACCTCTAAAGGCGCGAGCGGTGTGCAGGGCGCAGCGTTCATCGCGCTAGTCGCAACACTCTCCGTGATTCCCACAATTCCGGTGGCGGGCATGGCGTTGATTCTGGGGATTGACCGGTTCATGAGCATGTGCCGCGCCACGGTAAACATGATTGGGAATGGCGTGGCAACCGTCGTGGTAGCTCGCTGGGAAAAAGAAGTGGATCCCGACACGTTGCGACAAAATCTGGCTGCCGCGCAATAAGCTATGCCGGAACGATTCGACATCGTCGTCGCAGGCGCCGGGCACAACAGCCTGATCACAGCCGCGTACTTGGCGAAGGCCGGCTATCGCTGCCTGGTTCTTGAGGGCCGCCCGATCGCCGGCGGTGGTGTAAAGTCGGCTCATTTAACGTTGCCCGGGTTCGTACATGATGTGTGCTCTTCGGCGCACAACGGAATTCATGGCAATCCACTGCTGCGCGAGGACGAACTGAAACTCGGGAATTACGGCCTTGAATACATCTACCCTGATCCCGTCTTTCACATGCCGTTTCCCGACGGCACCTACCTGACACAATGGCGCGATCTGGACCGCACCTGCGACGAGTTCGCGAAGTTTTCCAAAAAAGACGGCGCAGCCTACCGTCGCATGATCACAGAATACGAAACGGTGAAGCCAATCCTGAATGCCGTGACTTTTTCGCCCGTCGGATTCGGAAAGCCGCTGAACGACCGGCTGGCCGCTCATCCACAAGGGAAAATCTGGCAGCGGCAGCTGGCGATGTCTGCATGGGAAATCCTGCAAGAGACGTTTGAAGACGATCATTGCCGCGCGTTTATGCTGGGCTGTCCGTACGGGCTACAGCCGATTCTGGATCCCGCAACGGCGCGCGCCGCTTACATTCCCCTGCACCAGCAGCGCGAAAGCCGGCCGCTTCCCAAAGGAGGTTCGGGAGCGCTGTCGGAAGCGCTGGTACGCTTTATCGAAGCTCATCAAGGAACGGTTCTTACGAATAGGTGGATCAAAGCGCTGATGATCGAAAATGGCAAGTGCGTGGGCGTGGAGTGCGCCGATGGCAGCTCTTATCGCGCCGACAAAGCGGTGGTTTCCACGATTCACATCAAGCAACTGGTGGATATGGCCCCCAAGGAACTGTGGGGCGAGGATTTCCTTGAGGGAGTGGACACCTGGGAAGCTGGGCTCACGCTGTTTGCCACCAACTATGCGACTACGGAGCCGCCGCGATACAAGGTTGCAGAGGGCACTCTTTCCCCGGTGCATTCTGGCTTTATGCCCAGCTCCGAACGCGCCATGCGCATGAGCTACGACTATGCGACGGGGGCAGTGAATCTGGAGAGTCCTCCGCTGCACGTAATTTGCTGCACCCTGGCGGACCCCACGCGAGCGCCTGGGGGAATGCACACAGTTAAGGTTGTGGCGTATCAGCCCTACCAGCTGAGGGAGGGGCCGCAGCATTGGGACGCCATCAAGCGTCACGTGTCTGATGCCAATCTCAATTTCTTGCGTCGCTTCTCCCCAAATCTGACGGAAGACAAAATTCTGGCGCGCACCATCGAAAGCCCGGTCGATCTGGAGCGCATGAATCCCCACAATTGGCATGGAAGTTGTCACGCTGGTGGATCCGGGCCGGCGCAATCGGGAGCCATGCGGCCGGTGCCGGGCTACGCGCAGCATCGCATGCCGATTCCGGGCTTGTATCAAACCGGAGCGACGACCCACCCCGGCGGGTCGGTTACCGGCGGGCCGGGGCGAAACGCTGCCGTCGTGATCTTGAAGGATTTCGGAACGAGCATTGAAGAAGTGGTTCGAAAAGGTCAGCGAGATTGACACTAACCAATGGTTGGACCACGATACCACGCCACGGCAACGTCCCTGAGTTAATGAATCTGAATGCTTTACACCTAAGGAGATCTTGACTAGCCAGCGATACGGTGGCATAGTAACCATACCTATTGGCTCAGTCTTAGGCACTCTAGTCCGCACAGCGGGCCCGTTTCGCGACGGACGTCCATCTCTTTTGACAGAGCCAGGCGCGGGCTAAGTTCAGGAGCACCGCGGTCAAAATGCCCGGCCAATTCGACATCATCGTCGCTGGAGCGGGTCACAATAGTTTGCTCGCGACAGCCTACCTGGCAAAAGCAGGCTATCGCTGCCTGGTGCTCGAAAGCCGCGCCATCGTCGGTGGCGGAGTGAAGACCACGCAATTAACGCTGCGCGGATTCGAGCACGATGTCTGTTCTTCCGCGCACGTCCTGATCCAAGACAGTCCGATTCTGCGCAACGATGAACTAGGCCTCAACCGGTACGGTCTCGAATATCTTTTTCCCGACCCTGTGGTTCACATCCCTTTCCCCGATGGCTCCTACCTAACGCAATGGCGCGATCTGGATCGCACGTGCGAAGAGTTCGCCAAGTTCTCCAAAAAAGATGCGGCTGCCTACCGCCGCATGATGACCGAGTACGAAGAAGTGCAGCCGCTCTTCGCTGAAACCTCCTACACTCCCATCGGCTTTGGGACACCTCTGAACGAACGCCTGGCCACACATCCCCAGGGCAAGATCTGGCAACGGCGGCTGGCCATGTCCGCGTGGGAGATCATTCGCGACAATTTTGAAGACGAGCACTGCCGCGCGTTCATGGTGTGGATGGCGTATCAGACCGTGGAGCCTCCCGACGCCGCGGTCACCGGGCGACTCGCGTACTCGATTTGCGCGGGGCGCCAGCGTTGGAGCTGGACGACTCCGAAGGGTGGCTCGGGTGCTCTGACACAGGCGCTAGCGCGGTTGATCGAAGCGCATGGCGGCGTGATTCTCACCAACAAAACCGTAACGCGTTTGCTGCTTGAAAACGGAAAATGCGTTGGCGTGGAGTGCAGCGACGGCAGCTCCTGCGGCGCTGAAAAGGCGGTGCTCTCCACGATCCACATCAAGCATCTCGTGGACATGGCGCCCAAGGAAGCGTTCGGCGACGACTTCCTCGAAGGAGTCGAGACGTGGAAGGCGGGCATTACCTTATTTGTGACCCATTACGCTTCGAAAGAGCCTCCGAAATTCCCAGTGGCGGGTGGCGCAATTTCTTCGGTCGCATCCGGCACGATGGCAACTCCGGAACGCGGCTTGCGCATTTCCTATGATTTTGCGTGCCGCGCAGTGAATGTGGAAGATCCGCCGCTTCTGATTGTGTGCAGCACGATAGCCGATCCATCGCGAGCGCCCGAAGGCATGCACACGATCAAGATCATCGGGAACCAGCCCTATGAGTTGAAAGAAGGCCCTGAGCACTGGGACAAGATCAAGGATGAAGTTTCCGATGCAAATCTGAAGTATCTGCGACGCTTCGCGCCGAATTTGACCGACGATAAAATTCTTGCCCGAATCGTGGAGAGCCCGCTCGATCTCGAACGCATGAACGCCCACAATTGGCACGGCACGTGCCACGGCGGAGCGCAGAATGCCGCACAAACCGGCGGATTGCGCCCGGTACCCGGATGGGCGCAGCATCGCATGCCGATCACAGGCTTGTATCAGACGGGCGCCACAACGTATCCGGGAGGATCGGTCTCCGGCGGACCCGGAAGAAATGCCGCGGCAGTGATGCTGAAGGATTTCGGCTCGAGCCTTGAGGAAGTGGTGAAAGCGAAATCGTAGTGGGAGAGAACGAATGAGCAAGATTACGCGACGCCGATTCGTGAAAGGCGCGGCCATCGCACCGCTGGCGTTGAAGCATGTGGCGATGCCGCAGGCCGCCGGCGCTTCCGACCGCTTCGACATCGTCGTTGCGGGCGCGGGACACAACAGCCTGATCACCGCGGCGTATCTGGCCAAGGCTGGCTATCGTTGCGTGATCCTCGAAGGCCGGCCCAAAATCGGAGGCGGCGTAAAGACGGCGGAATTGACGCTGAAGGGTTTCAATGATGACTGCTGCTCTACCGCGCATGTGTTCATTCAGGACAACCCGCTGATCAAGAACAACGAGCTGAATCTCCGCGAGTATGGATTGGAGTACATCGATCCCGACCCCATTTTCCACATTCCTTTTCCCGATGGAACCTATCTGACGCAGTGGCGCGACCTGGATCGCACCTGCGCCGAATTCGCCAAATTTTCGAAGAAAGATGCAGCGGCGTATCGAAAGATGCTGGCGGAGCTGGACTCCGTCCGGCCGATTTTGCTGGGAGCTTCTTTTACGCCAATTGGTTTCGCGAAACCTCTAAACGATCAACTGGCAGCAGTGCCGCACGGGAAATTGTGGCAGCGCCGCTTAGCGATGTCCGCGTGGGACATTATTCAAGACACATTCGAAGACGACCACTGCCGCACCTTCATGCTGTACATGTCGCACCTGGCGGCGGAGCCGCCGGATGCGCCGGTAACGGGCCGGCTGGCGTATGGCGCGCCGCGCCAGCAGCATAGTGGAAGGCCTTTGCCGAAGGGCGGTTCGGGAGCGTTGACGCAGGCGTTGGGACAATTCATCGAAGCGCACGGCGGCGTGATTTTGGTCAACAAATGGGTGAAGACCCTGATCATCGAAAATGGAAAATGTGTTGGCGTAGAGTGCAGCGACGGCAGTTCCTATCGCGCCTCGAAGGCCGTGGTGTCTACCATTCACATCAAGCATCTTGTGGATATGGCGCCCAAGGAATTGTGGGGCGAGGATTTTGTTTTTGGCGTGGAAACCTGGCAAGCGGAAAACGCCATGTTCGTGACGCACTATGCCACCAGCGAGCCGCCAATTTACAAAGTGGACGGCGGGACACTTTCGCCGGTGGAGTCGGGAATTCTGGCGTCTCCTTACCGCGCGCTGCGTTTTGGCTACGACGATGCCCGCGGCGCCGTCAATCTGGAGCAACCGCCGCTGCAAATAATCTGTTGCAGCGTGGCGGACGCGACACGCGCGCCAGCGGGAATGCACACATTGAAGGTTCTAGGCTGGCAGCCTTATCAACTAAGGGAAGGCCCGGAACACTGGGACAAGATCAAGTACGACGTTTCCGATGCCAACCTGAAATATTTGCGCCGTTGCGCGCCGAATCTGACGGACGACAAAATTCTGGCGCGCTTCGTGGAGAGTCCTCTCGATCTGGAACGCATGAATCCGCACTTTTGGCATGGCAGCGCCCATGCCGGCGCGCAAAACGCCGCGCAATCCGGAGCAATGCGGCCCATGCTCGGCTGGGCGCAACATCGCATGCCCATTCCTGGCCTTTACCAGACGGGAGCTACCACTCATCCTGGCGGCTCTGTCACCGGAGGCCCGGGTCGCAACGCCGCGACGGTGATGCTGAAAGACTTTGGAACTTCCATTGAAGAAGTAGTGGCGAAGAAAGCGTGAGGCTTCGGAAAGCTTCGATTTTGGACCTGAGGAGAATGGATGATGGGGAGCGAGAGGGGCAAGACCTCAAGAATGATTGCGCCAATTCTGGCCGTGCTTCTTTGTACCTGCGGAATCGCTCGGGGTCAGCAAGCCGCCAAGCGGATGGTTCCGGATAATCCCAGCCCGCATCCCGCGCCGGAACAGCCCCTTCCTTACAGTCACAAGCAGCACCTAGCGTTTAGCTTGCAATGCAAGGACTGCCACACGAATCCCGATCCCGGCACGTTGATGACGTTTCCGCCGACCTCCAAGTGCATGCAGTGTCATGTGACGATCGCCAAGGACAAGCCCGCCATCCAGAAACTCGCCACGTTCGCAAGTTCGAACGAACCCATTCCGTGGGTGCGAGTCTACAAGGTTCTCCCAGGCGTCGCTTGGAGCCACCGCCCCCATCTCGCGGCAGGGGTAAAATGTGAGACGTGTCACGGCACGGTCGCGGACATGTCCGCCATGTCTGAAGTGACCAGCGTGACCACCATGTACAGCTGCCTGAACTGTCACGAGCAGAATCACGCCAAATCCTCGTGCGATACTTGTCACAAACATTGATTCAGGCGCGATTTTTGGAAAGGAACTGCTGGGCCATGGCAATTGAACTTGAAGTTAACGGAAAGCGTTTTACGGTGAACTATCCTCCCGACACGCCTCTTCTGCACGTCCTGCGCGACGAACTCGGCTTGACTGGAACGAAATACGGCTGCGGCGAAGGCATGTGTGGCGCCTGCACGGTTCTGATTGGAGGAGCGGCGCGCCGCTCCTGCCAGATTCCAGCCCGTGCCGCTGTTTCGCGTCCCATCACAACGATTGAGGCTCTGGAAAAAAACGGCAAGCTGCATCCGGTTCAGCAGGCGTTCCTGGATGCCGGAGCGTTCCAGTGCGCGTACTGCACTTCCGGAATGATCATGAGCTGTGTTTCTCTGTTGCAAACGAACGCGCGTCCCAGCACGGAACAGATTGCGCAATCGCTGCAAGGAAATATCTGCCGATGCGGCACGCACCCGCGAATCGTCGAAGCGGTCCAGCAAGCGGCGGCCAGGATGCAGGAGGCTGCGAAATGAACAAGCCTGCAAGAATCGAACCATTTCTTCTCGAACCGGAACGCTATGAATTCCGCGCGCTTCCCATGCACCAGTTTGCGTTGGCGCGGCGCGATTTCTTCAAGGTCCTGGGCGCCGGAATCGCGGTGTTTGCCATCGCCAAGGATGTCTCTGCGCAGGAGACCGCGCCCGGGCCTCGCGGCTTCCACAGCGAAGAATTGCCCAAGGAAATCGGCGCGTGGCTGCACGTCGGGGAGGACGGCACGGTCACGGGATTCGTCGGCAAAGCCGAAATCGGTCAGAACGTGCGCACCACTCTCGCACAGACCATTGCCGATGAGTTGGGAGTGCCTTTCGACAGCGTGCACATGGTGCTGGGGGATACCGCGCTCACACCGTGGGACGCGGGCACGTTCGGAAGCCGCACCACGCCGACCATCACGCCGCAATTGCGTCGGGTGGCGGCGGCAGCGCGAGATCTACTGCGCAAGAAAGCCGCGAAGGAGTGGAACGTGCCGGCCGACAAGCTGATCGCCGGCGATGGAAAAATTAGCGATCCCGCGTCGGGGCGCGCTCTTCGCTACTCGGAGCTGGCGCACGAAGACGTGATCGACCACAACAGCCCTCCGGCCAGCGATCCGATTAAACCTGCAGCGCAATGGACCGTCGCGGGTATACCCATCCCGAAGGTGGACGCCAGAGCATTTGTTACGGGAAGCCATCTCTACAGCACGGATTTGCGACCGGAAGGACTGTTGCACGGCAAAGTGCTGCGTCCGGCTTCGTTTGGCGCGTCGCTGATTGCTTACGATGATTCGGAGGCGAAGGGGCAGCCCGATGTTGCGCTGGTGCACGACGGCAATTTTGTTGGCGCCGTAGCTCCAACCGTCGCCGCTGCGGAGAAGGCGCTCTCTGCCATTCACGTGCAGTGGAAAGAAGTGCCGCAAATCTCCGATCAGGAGATTTTTTCGTATTTGAAGAAGAATGCTCAGCCTTCCAATGAGGAGCGCTTCCGTCAAACAAAAGGTTCCGTCGGCGACGGCATGGCTTCCGCCGCGCGCAAGCTCGATGCCACTTACAACGTCGCGTACATTGCTCACGCACCGCTGGAGCCTCGCGCCGCCGTCGCGCAGTGGGCTGGAAACAAGCTCACCGTCTGGATGGGAACGCAGCGCCCGTTTGCCGTGCGCGATGATCTGGCGGACACATTTCACGTGCCGGAAGCGAATGTGCGCGTGATTGTGCCGGACACTGGCTCGGCCTATGGTGGCAAGCATACTAGCGACGCAGGATTGGAAGCGGCGCGACTGGCTCGCGCAGCCGGCGGCCGCCCCGTGAAACTTGTTTGGACCCGCGAGGAAGAGTTCACTTGGGCCTATTTCCGCCCTGCAGGCGTCATCGAGGTGAAAAGCGGCATCGCGGCGGATGGCAAACTCACGGCGTGGGAATTCCACAACTATCATTCCGGAATGTCGGCGATTGAAACGCCCTACGTGGTGGCCAATCAGTTGACGCAGTACCACCAGGTTCCCCTAGTTCTGCGCAGCGGTTCCTACCGCGGCCTTGCGGCAACCGCCAACCATTTCGCGCGAGAAACGCACATGGATACGCTCGCGCACGTAGCATCCATGGACCCGCTGGAGTTTCGTCTGCACAATCTTGCGGATCAGCGCATGCGCGCGGTGCTCGAGGCGGGAGCGAAGGCCTTTGGTTGGCCGCGGCAGAAGGGCGCGGAGGGGCAGGGATTCGGCGTCGCTGCCGGTTGCGAGAAGGGCAGCTACGTTGCCACATTCGCGGAGATTTCGGTGGATCGTAAAGCCGGCGTCGTTCAGGTGAAGAAGCTCGTGGAAGCGTTCGAGTGCGGCGCGATTGTCAATCCCGATGGACTGCGCAACCAGGTAGTGGGCGCCATGATTCAAGGCATGGGAGGCGCGCTGTTCGAGGCCATTCAATTTCAGAATGGCAAGATCACGAACGCGCGTTTTTCCAGCTACCGCGTGCCGCGGTTCCGCGATCTTCCGCAGATCGAAGCGATTCTTGTGAATCGCACCGACATTCCGTCCGCTGGTGCGGGCGAAACGCCGATCATGGCCATTGCGCCGGCAATCGGCAATGCATTTTTCGACGCCACAAAAGTCCGGCTGACAAATCTGCCGCTGCATCCGGAACGTTACTTGGCTTGAAGGGTGCGCGGGCTAAGAGGAAAGGAGTGTGACGTGAATTACGGAAAACACTCCATTTAGCCATATTTCAATGATGGAGTTTGCGTGCCCTGCTGCTGACCTCCACCGCGCCAGTCGCTATGGCCCAAGACAAGGTCATCAAAAAGGCTCCCATGGGCAATCCGATCCGAGTTCGGGCAAGGCGATGTACACACGTTATTGCGCCCCGTGTCACGGTGCCTCCGGCAAGGGCGATGGCCCGGTCGCGAGTGAATTCAAAGTCGCTCCGGCGAACCTGACGCAATTCACAAAGAACAAGCAAGGTGAGTTTCCTTCCAGCCATCTCTGGGCCATGCTGCAATTTGGCGCGCCCACTCCGGCGCATGGCTCGAGCAATGTGCCGGGATGGGCAACTTGTTCGGTTCACTGGATCCGCATGATCCGGTGAAAGTGAATCAGCGCATCCAAACACTGGTCGACTACGTTAAGACACTCCTGGCGAACTAGTGGCGGCCAGGGCATTGGACGCAAGGAGGCTCGTCGGTCGCTCGACCGTGGAGGTGCGCCTCGACGGGGATTCGCTTACGAGATGCCTTTGTGCGTTATAGTGTCACAAGCTGTTCTCGCCGGAGACTTTCATGACACGTTCCATTCTCGTCTTGCTGCTGATGGCGAGTTCCCTCTGGGCTCAGCAACCTGCAATCCCTGAAATACCTTACCGTTCCGTGCCTGACTTTCTCAAACTGCCGCCCGACTTGTATTTCGGAGAAGTTGCTGGAGTCGCGGTCAACTCCAAAGGTCACCTCTTTGTTTTCTCGCGTGGCAACACGACCGGGCCGGCGTACGGAGCGGCCTCCGCACAACTTTTGGAATTCGCCCCGGACGGCAAATTTATCCGCGAGATTGGGCACAACCTGTACGCCTGGTCTTACGCGCATACGGTGAAGGTCGATCCGCAGGACAACATCTGGGTAACCGACAAGGGTTCGGACATGGTCATCAAGTTCAATCCGGAAGGACGCGTCGCCATGGTTTTCGGCCGCAGGCAGGAGGCTTCCGATGAGGGAACGGGCCCCCTGAAAAAGGTCCAGCCGCCACTGCCGCCCGAGGATGGAATGTTCCGGCAGGTAACCGACGTGGCCTGGGATGCTGACGGCAACACGTATATCAGCGACGGCTACATCAATTCCCGGGTTGCCAAGGTCGACAAAGACGGCAACTGGCTGAAATCCTGGGGCGAGCCGGGCGACAAGCCGGGGCAGTTCAGCACGCCGCACAGTATCGCGCTCGATGCGGAAGGAAACGTCTATGTGGCTGATCGCGGCAATGCGCGCATACAAGTGTTCGATGGTAACGGCAAATTCCTTCGCCAGATCGTAATCGACGCGTCGGCCGATCCAGATACACGCCCGGCCATTGGCAACAAACCCGCCCAGCCCGCAGGCGCTCGCAAGCCCGGCGCGCCTTGGGCCGTCTGCATCACTCCTCCACCGCACCAGGTGCTGTACAGCTCCGATGCTTTTCCTGGTCGCATCTATAAGTTGAGCTTGGACGGAAAGTTATTGGGCATGTTCGGCAAGTCAGGAAAGCAACTCGGGCAGTTCGGGTGGATTCACGAAATGGCCTGTCCCTCTGAAAATGAACTTTACGTTGCCGAAATCCTGAATTGGCGCGTGCAAAAGCTCCTTTTAGACACGACACACTGAGCAAAGAGCGCGACCATCCCGTAATATCAGGGCCTTTGACAGGGTCAACCTGGTTGTATCCAAACGGAAGTTGACGGAATCGCTCGCGATCAACAAAGAAATCGGGAGCCGTCAAACAAGTTCGAGCTGGCCCCAATTCTCTACCAGAAAGGCGATTTGCCGCATTGGCATGTCCTTTTATAGGACGTTTTTATAGCGGCACAATGGATGGCCGGTTCCCGGCTCGCGGTTTCCAGATCACCTGGCGGCATCCTGACGATACATTCCGGAAAACTTCAGTAGGTGGTTTCGAGCTGCGCTCGTAAAATCTATAAGGGAACCGCTCCGCCGCGCTTGGGCCTGGTTCGGACGAACACTTTAGCAGTTGTCTTAGGACTTCCGGCGACGCAGCCACATGCAAAATCGATTCATGAAGGTTCTCTAGGGCAACCATATGGTAGGACGAAGTCTCTTTGACCTGGTTCTAAGCGACTTGATAACAGTGGAAGAGGGCTGCACGAGCCCGGCCTGCGGGAGGTCCTTGTGAACTACGCTGCGCTGTTTCGCTCCGCGCTGGTTGCGCTGCTCAGGAATAAGATGCGAAGCATTCTAACGGTCCTGGGGATCACCATCGGAATTGCGGCGGTCATCTGTGTGGTAGCCATCGGCAAAGCGGGGCAAGCGCGCGTCGAACAGCAACTCAATAATCTCGGGGACAATTTCGTTTGGATTGAAGCCGGGGGCCGTGCGGTCAACGGAGTCCGTACGGGCACGCACGATACAAAGACGTTGGTTATGGCCGATGCGATCGCAATTAAAAATCAGATCTCGCTGATCAAAAGCGTTTCACCCAACGTCGATGATCCCGTGCAGGTTGTGTACGGCAACCAGAATTGGCACACGTCCTACCGGGGAGTTTCACCCGAGTATTTCGAAATAAAGCGCTGGTATGTGGATCAGGGCGCTATCTTCTCGCAGGATGACGTGGACCGCGCCGCGGATGTTTGCACGATTGGGCGCACGGTACGCGATCAGCTTTTTGGCGTGGAAGATCCTATCGGTAAAGTGATCCGCGTCAATAATCTGCCGTGCAAGGTTGTGGCCACCCTTCATCCCAAAGGACTGTCCCTCGACGGAAGAGACCAAGACGATACCGTCATCCTGCCTTACACCATGGCGCAAAAGAAAATAAAGGGGACTACCTGGCTCGACGACATTTTGTGTTCGGCAGTGTCGCAAGACGCCGTCAAGATCGCGGGACAGGAAGCGACCGCGTTGCTGCGGGACCGCCACAAGTTGCGCCCCGAGCAAGAAGATGACTTTAATATTCGCAATCCCGAGGACATAATTCAGGCGCAACTCGATTCGAGCAAAACCTTGACCATCCTCCTGATTGCGATCGCCTCAGTTTCACTGATCGTCGGGGGAATCGGCATTATGAACGTGATGCTTGTTTCCGTAACAGAGCGCACGCGCGAGATTGGTGTGCGCGTGGCAGTGGGCGCGACTGAAGAAGCGATCCAACTTCAGTTCCTCGGTGAATCCATCATGCTTAGTTTGGTTGGCGGGGCTGCTGGAGTGCTGTTCGGAATCGTTGGGTCGTATTTGGTTGGCCAAACGCTCCATTGGCCGATACAGATGTCCGCCGAAGCTATCGTGGTGGCGGCGGCATTTTCAGTCGCCGTTGGCGTATTTTTTGGATACTACCCGGCGCGGAAGGCTTCTTTGCTCGACCCCATTGAAGCGCTGCGGTACGAGTGAAGCATCGTCGAATTGCGATTTCAGGGACGGTACATGAAGACAAAAGGTCGGTGGCTGATCACGACGGGGGTTGTGATCGTAGGCGTGCTAGTCGTCGCGTTCGGACTGAACCGCAATACGCAAGCGCAGCACTTTACGGCGAAGGTGGAACGCGGCGAGATCAACGACGTTGTAGACGCGACGGGAACAATCAACGCGGTGATCACTGTCCAGGTGGGATCGCAGGTTTCCGGGACTATCGCCAAACTGAATGCTGATTTCAATTCACGAGTACATAAGGGTGATGTGGTCGCGCTCATCGATCCCGCTTTGTTCAAAGGCGCCCTTTTACAGGCCACCGCGGATTTAGAAAACGCGCAGGCCAATCTCGCGGCGGCACGCGCAAACCTGCAAAAAGCGAAGGCCGGATTGGTACAGACCAAGGCGGACTACGACCGTGCTGTTCGATTGACCACGGAGGGCGTTACGAGCCAACAGCAATTGGACCTGGCCAAATCGAACTATGACTCAGCCAATGCCTCGGTGGGAGCGGCGGACGCCAACGTCACGCAAGCCGCAGCCCAGGTCAGTCAGAAGGAGGCAGCGGTGACCGTGGCCCAAACGAATCTGGACTATACGGTGATTCGATCTCCAATCGACGGCACCGTCGTGGCGCGTAATGTGGACGTGGGGCAAACTGTCGCCGCATCCCTGCAAGCGCCAACAATTTTTACCATCGCGCAAGATCTCAAAAAGATGTGGGTTTACGCCAAGACAGACGAGTCGGACGTCGGCAACATCAAGATCGGAAGACCGGTGACGTTCAAGGTGGACGCCTTCCCGAAGGACACGTTTCAGGGTGTGGTCAGCCAAGTACGCATGAACGCAACGACGGTGCAAAGCGTGGTGACCTACGACACGATCATTGAATTCGCAAACCCGGAGTTGAAACTTTTTCCGGGAATGACGGCGTACGTGACTATCCCCGTCGCTACGGTACAGAATGTCTTGAAGCTGCCCAATACCGCGCTCCGCTACAAGCCTCCGATGACCGCGGAAGAGATTCTGGCAATTTATAAAAAATACGCAATCGAAGGAAATGGAGAAAGACTGGCCGCGGATGACCCTATCGCTACTAGCGGTTCCGCACCGCAGAATCCGCCCCGAGTGCCCAAAACAGACACAGCCGTAGTGTGGAAGCTCCATCCCGACAACACAGCGGAGCCGGTGAAAGTTTCTCTGGGAATCACGGATCATGCGTATACAGAAGTAACGGCGGTTCTCAAAGGGCAACTCAAGCAAGGGGATGACGTTATTATTAGGTCGGTAGCAGCGAAATCTCAGGGCCTAGGGGGATTACGGAGGTAAGGATCAGCAACGCGAAGCGACACGAAGGAATGGATGCCAGCTTTTGACCAAGTCCAAGCTACGCCAAGCAGCGCGGCAGCCAGTGCGGTGTTACGCGTCGAAGAGTTGCACAAATACTACGAATTGGGAGAAACACGCGTCCACGCACTGCGCGGCGTTAGCCTCGAAATCCAGCGCGGCGAATTCGTGGCCATCATGGGTGCCAGCGGCAGCGGCAAGTCAACTTTCATGAATATTCTTGGGTGTCTCGACCGCGCCAGCGCGGGACGATACTTGCTTGAGGGAATCGACGTTTCACAACACGATAAGAAGGCCCTGGCGCTGATTCGAAACCAGAAGATCGGTTTTGTTTTTCAGGGATTCAATTTGCTGGCGCGGACCACGGCGCTTGAAAATACCGAGCTGCCGACGCTCTACACAAAAATCGACAAAGCGGAACGCGAAAAACGTGCCTCCGAAGCCCTGGCGTTGGTCGGTCTGGCCGAACGCGCGCAGCACTATCCGTCGCAGATGTCCGGGGGACAGCAACAGCGCGTGGCTATTGCCAGAGCCTTGGTCAACCGTCCGTCAATCCTGCTCGCCGACGAGCCTACCGGGAATCTTGACAGCCGTACCTCGGTGGAGATTATGCAGATCCTTCAGGATTTGAACGACAAGGGATTGACCATTGTTTTGGTGACGCATGAGCACGACATCGCACAATTCGCCAAACGAGTGCTGGTCTTCCGCGACGGTAGGATTCGCAAAGATGATCCGGTGATCAACCGGCCGAGGGCGGCTGAAGTGCTGAAGGCTTTGCCGACACTCGAGGATTAGGCCGAGTTAGGCGCGCTCAGGAGGCCGGGAAGTGAGAAGTGACCACGTCCGCCGCTTGAAGTCTGAAACCGACTAAACGCGAGGCGGGCAACCAGCGACCGCCCAAGGAAGAAAGCTCGACGGCTTAGAGCTTGTCAGCGGTTTGACCGGAAATTCTGATGATCAGCCATGCTTTGGTGACATACCAGGCAGGACTCTCGTGCCGAACCTGCCACTGCAGAAACCAAGGCGTAGGTGAGACCATGGTTGCTCCAGGTAACTACCTTAAAGCCTTGGTCGGTCCGGTAGTGAAAGGTCAGCGCGCCGGAACGGACTTCATCTCCACCAGCCACCGCGGCAGACTGGCTTGATGCAACCAAAAGGCTGATTCTCTCTTTCTGCTTTTCGTAGATTATCAGGGCTGCCGGGCTCCCTCGGTAACTCACCAAGCTTGCGCCTGCGAGCTGGTAGGTAGGTATGCTGCCGGGTGTGGACTGCGGCAATCGAAACTGAAACGGGACCTTGCCCGTGAACCATGATGACACCTGTTCAGGAGAATCCGACCGGATTCCGAGAGCAAGATTGCCATCCAGATAGCTGCGGTGAGTAGTCACCGCCGTTTCCACATAGTCCGCAGCGCGCAGTTGGCGCACGGCACTAGGCACAAACGCGAGAAGCATTGCCGTGACAGCCAACGTCGCCGCTAGCAATCTGAGCCTCACAACGCGCCGAACCGGGTCAGCGAATCCGTTCCCCACACTGCGCAAGAGACGTTTGTAGAAGTTTTCGCGGGCAAGTATCGGGCCAGAGTGCTTTTCAACCGCCACAGCCACGCGGGCGCGAAGCGCAGGTGGGGCGGAATACAATGGTCGCGATCGATGTAGAAGCCGCGAGAGAGCCCGCTCAGTCTCTACGCTCGCCCGGCAATTCGGGCAGACTTCCAGGTGTGCACGAAAATCACGCAGTTCCTGGCCCTGGAGGCGATCGTCCAGATAACGCAGCGCCTTTAGACTGACCTCATCGCAGGGGCTCATTGGGTATCCTTAGCTGCTAAAAATGGTCGGGTCATCAGAGCCGCAGTACCTATTACAAAACACGCGAAGGAGGAAAATATTCCCGACCTTAGCAATAAAAGCACACTGCCTTTCAGTTGCAGCTTCCTTTCCAGCTCGTTCATTACCGCCAAGAGGAGTCGCGGCGATTCACCTACGTTGCCTGATCCCACGCTGGGAGTTCTTTGCATCGTCGGCCTTCGTTCCTGACGGCGCCACAGTTGTCGCGGCAAGTAGATCTCGAAGCTTGGAACGCGCCCTGGCGAGTCGAGACATGACCGTACCCACGGGACACTTCAGCATCGCTGCAATCTCCTCATAGGAGAGCTCTTCATATTCCCGCAATAGAATGATCTCGCGGGACTCCAGGGGAAGCTGCTCGATCGCGTGGCGGACCTGTTCGCGCTCCAAATCGCTTACGTAGGCCGCATGGGGATCTTTCGAGGAATCCACCGCGCGATTCTCGCCATACTCGTCCGAATCCAAGTCGACGACCTCGGTCTTCCGTTGCCGAAGTTGGTTCAGCCAGATGTTGCGCAGGATGGTGAATAACCAGCTTTTGACATTGCTGTCGGGCCGCAACCTCTCCATCGCACGAAGCGCGCGAAGACACGTTTCCTGTACCAGATCCTCGGCTTCTGCTTGATTTCGGGAAAGAACCAAAGCGTAGCTGTACAGCCCGTCCAGATACTCTCGGAGATCAATCGTCAGCGGCGTATGGCCGTTTGAAGGCCCGAATCGCATGCCTTATTCCGTGCAGCTGCGGCCCGGAATGGCAGGATTGGTATCGTTCGCCAGGAGCACCGAGGAGTAGTCCGCTGTCGTCAGTGACGGAGTGGGGGCCATTTTCGTGCACAGCATAAGTAAGCTGTGGTTTGTTGGATGACAAAGACTGCGGAAACGCTACAGGCATTCGACCGACCTTGTAGATCACTTGCTGGCCAAGCGAGTGAGCCGGAGTTAACATTCTTTGAATGGCCCACCCGCCCGGGCAACGATAGTTCTCCGTAGGAGCAAGCCTATGGGTTCACGAGAGATGCAAAACGCAGCCTTGGTCACACGTGAGGCGCATCAAGCGCTCTTGGATCTTAAGAAGCTTGTAGACACGGCTACCCAGAGACACATGCGGCTGAATTGGAGACCGTGGGTCAAGCAGTCTGCAGTCTGCGACAACCACAAGCAGATGCTCTGGCTCCACCAGATGGCGATGGCCGCAGGGTTCGAGATTGAGAAGGCTGCATCGCAGGGTTGTCGAACGCTTTCCTCGTCCAATCCTGCCGTTGGCTTGTCCTTCGGCTGAACGAATCCGATGCCTCCCTGCATCAACTCTGTGATTTCTCCCCGCCGAGCTTTGAGGTGAGGAAGATCCCTGTCTGCGACAAATCCATTCGGCGGTTGTCGCCCAGCGTGAGCGTCGCTTGCCTTCTCGATCTCGTCGAAAAGGAGAAAATGACAGTTTCACGATGAAAGCGTTTCCTGGGTGATCAGCGCGTGCGTCTCGCGGTGGCCCAGATATCCCGGGGGGCGAGCCGATCAGCTTTGCGATTTCGTGTGAATGTTAACTGCGTTCTCCTCTACTCGGATGCAAGCCAGGGGTATCCAGATCAAGAATCAAGCTTTTGTCCGCCCGTGAGCGCGGCGATCCGCGACTCGGCCCTTGCGCGACAAAGCCGCCGAGCCCTTAACAATTTTGAGAGGCAAGTCTTCGTGGGTCAGAAACTGGAGTTGGCTATCAACTGCATCCGGTTGTCCACTATTGCTACTTCTGATGTAATGACCGTCGCTTTGTAAATGATGGGATTTCTTATCATCGGCCAACTGAATATTGAGAATGTGTTTCAAGCGACGACGCAACTTGGGATTGCCGACTGGAAAAATGATC
>Ga0210406_10001485_pt1 | contig 28429 bp, 24 predicted proteins | sample IncBWC30MmetaG_FD_155454 | JGI IMG/M metagenome (GOLD analysis project Ga0210406, IMG submission 155454) | Forest soil microbial communities from Barre Woods Harvard Forest LTER site, Petersham, Massachusetts, United States - Inc-BW-C-30-M | ecosystem: Environmental > Terrestrial > Soil >... | reverse complement strand
CCGATGTCAGCGTCGGGAACACCTGATCAGCCCGCGAAGCAGTCAGCGGAAGGTGAATCGTTGGTTCGGTCATAACGCGCAACAAAACAGAGCGAAATCCTCAGTTTGGAAGTATATGCCTGTCAGTGTTTCGCTCAAATTCCACAGCTCGCGGGCAAATTCTCGATCAGCGTGTGTTTCACGGACCCACTTCTTCGTTGTGGGAAGCGAGAACAGTTGCTCGGACGCAGCATTCCGGGTGAAGTGCTCAAATGCTTTACTGTCACGCGATAGAAGGGGACGACGCGCCGAGGCAGGGCAACACCAGTTGCGAGTACTCAAGATCGATCTCCACCGTGGAACCATCCGAATTGTATATTCGCGTTAGCTAATGCGAGCCTTGCGCCGACGATCGTCTCGCGGTTAAGCGCTTTAGGTGCGAGCGTCCCCAGTTGCACATCAGCTGCACGACTGGTCCGAGCGTTTTCCCATAGGAAGAAAGTGAATAGTAAACGCACGGCGGGATGGTTTTCTTATCGTCTCTCTTGACGATCCCATCGGCTACAAGTTCATGAAGATGCCGGATGAGCATGCGCTCCGTGATCCCGGGAATGGAACGCTTGAGTTCGCTGGTGCGTTTCGCTCCCTCCTGCAGACGCCATAGGATCGTACCCTTCCAGCGGCCATCCATGACGCGCATCATCGCGTCGACTGGGCATTCGCCCACTTCCTTTTTCGAAACTGGCATTTTGTTTCCTTCGCTGACAAATATGGCAGTACCTTGACACCTGTCAGTATAACACCACACACTCAGGGTCATGGAGGATTTTATGAGCAACAAACATCTCCCACGGCTCTTTGCGCAAGCGCTAAACGAAAAACGTGTCGAACTCTTCGATGAGTTCATTCACCCGGAGTATAACAACCACAACGCATACGTAGAGCCGGGCCCGGCGGGCGTTAAAGCATTCTTTCGGCACTACCTCGGCGCATTTCCCGACACGAAAGTCGCAATAGAGGACTTGATCGAAGAGGGCGATCGCATAAGCGCCCGCTTTGCCTACAACGGAACCTTTAGCAATCCGTTCATGGGCTATCGGCCCAACAGTGCTTCGATTCAAATGCGCAGCATCGATATCTGGCGCGTCAAAGACGGGAAGTTCGTAGAACACTGGGACGAGCTCAACCTACTGGAAGTATTCCAGAAGATCGGGGCCGCGACGGTGAGAAAGCCAGAGGAACAATGAACCATCTAATATGGCCGGTTTCTCTGGTCGGCATCCTATGCACGGCAGTCGTTTTCGGCACGGACATGTTCTTTTTGACTGTGGGCCGGCCCGCTCTCAGATTGGCTTCACAATGTGCCGGAACGGAGGTTATGGGATTTATCCATGCCTTCGGTGACGCACGAATGCCGATCTGGGGCGTCTTGGCTATCTTGTCGAACCTTTTCCTGGGTCTGTTGACACGAGGTGGACATCGGGGCCTCTATTTGTTGTCGTTCTCTGTGCTGGTCCTGTTCGTCGTTACATACAATCGATTGTCAAAGCCAATCAATCGGCTCCAAACGGAAGCGGCAAAAACGGGGAGAGCAATCGAGAATGCTCGAGAACTGCAGGCGTCATGGGATCGATCGGTGATGATCCGTATTCCTCTGCTGTCCGTGTCCATGCTTGCTCAGACCATCGCCCTGTCGGGCTATTGGGGAGCAGGCGCCTGTTAGACAATATGCGCCGAACATAAAACGTGAACAATCCGATTGATCCGGAATTCTGCTGAACACTTGCTGAACAATAGACTGCAAATGGGGCGTTGTGGTGCAACTGAGGGATTCGTAACGCTAACAAAACAAACGAAAATCGGTCCGTGCGAACAGGTCAGGGTGAATTAGCAAACCGCCGCCGCTTCATTTTCTCTCCCACATCGCGGCTTAGACGGACCGTCCGGAAGAGAGGGCCCGTCTTGCGTGCTAGTAATCTTGCTACTAATTTCGGGCGATTTGAGGCTATTTCAAGTCCTTATGAATGCTGAAGATAACTTCAAATCATCTAGCCCCGTTGAAAACAAGAGACATACCAACGCTCACCAACTCTCACCTCCCTCTCAACAACAACGGTTGCAATCCCCCCTCTCCGCCATAGCAAAAACACCCAATGTTTATACGGGTTTTAGCGCCTTGCTACTAATTTGGCCCGATTTGTGATAACTCATAAGTATAACTAGAGTTAGTATATAGTTACTACGCGACACATCCTTTGCCTGGCTATCTTTCGGGTCGCGCGCCACAATTCCAAGCAGATTAGCGATCTCCTGCTTGCTGCTCTTATGCGCGACGAGCCAGCCGTTGTTGACCCAATCGGCGAAACTCACGCTCGTCTCCAATCACGAACAGCTTCTTTTCTTTGGCGACCGCCCGGAATCAATAGGTTACGCTGAGTTCGCTGCCAAAGAGAGAAGCGTTGTTCGTGGAGGCGATGGAATGTCTATTGGTGTCGAAGCTGCCTGAAGATTCGCGGTGGATCTGGGAATAAGCTATAGAAGCCGAGTGGATTAGTCGCTAAAAGTCGATTTGCCATTCTGTGATGTATAAGTTACAAAGAAAAGTGATCGAGATTCGTCACTACGTCAACCGCGCCGGAAAAGATGTCTTCGACGGTTGGTTGACGCAACTGGCGGACGCCCGTGCACAAGCGAAGGTTGCGACCAGAATCAACCGGCTGGCGGCCGGAAACTTTGGCGACTGCAAGCCTTTGCGTCAAGGATTGAGCGAGCTACGGATCGATTGGGGACCTGGCTACCGTGTCTATTACGCGATGATCGGCAGAGAATGCGTGTTGCTTCTCTGCGCGGCGACAAACGAAAGCAGTCGTCAGACATTGATCGGGCGTTGGAATATCTCAAAGACTACAAAGAAAGGAGCGGAACCTCATGAAACGCAAAGCCAGCATTTCGCACGACGAGGCCATGATTCGGCGGCTCCGGAAGGACCCGGATTTCGCAGCCGAGTACCTCAAAGCTGCATTGGAAGATGAAGACGAGCCCCGCGTTCTGCTCATTGCATTGCGCCACCTCGCCCAGGCTCAGGGCATCGCCAAAGTCGCCAAAGCTGCCGGCATCGAGCGCGAGAGTCTGTACCGGGCATTATCGATTCACGGCAACCCTCGCCTGTCCACACTAGTAGCCGTTACCAAGGCGATCGGGTTGAAACTCACGGTCGAAGCCGGGCAATGAGTGAATAAAAAAGCTGGCTTGGCAGTGGGAACCTGACGTGCAGGTCGAGAAATGAATCCTCATGCAGGGCTATCAGGCCCAAAACGTTGACGCGATGCGCGCCGAACGGGTGGTGTGTACGGGTGTTGGTGTACCTAGAGGTGACGGCTCCTGGTGGAGTGCTACAGTATGATGGTTCCTGTTCTGGGAAAACGCCGGGCTGGGGGCTGCCGGCCGCACAGCGCGCTGCAACTCAGCGGGAAATTGCCGATGAATGGATGGACACGACGACAGTTTGTCACTTCATTCAGTATGGCCAGCAGCGCTTTTATGGCCAAACTGCGCAACATCAATTCCTGGCAGAGCATCAAGCCCATTTCTGTGGTCGGTTCGGTGAAAACACTTCCGAAGCCACTCTTCGAAGAAATTCCTCCGGCGGCAAGCGGCATCAGCTGGCGTCACGAAAATGGCCGTTCCCCGGAATACTACTTACCTGAAACTACGGGTGCTGGCTGTGCTTTTGTGGACTACGACAACGACGGATGGATGGACATTTATTTAGTGAACAGTGGGAAGTGCGATTTTCTCACTCCGACTCTGCCTTTGCGCAACGCCCTCTACCATAACAATCGAGACGGGACATTTTCAGACGTGACGGAAAAGGCCGGCGTCGCGGGCGGTGGCTACGGCATGGGTGTCGCGGTAGGGGACTACGACGCCGATGGCTGGCCGGATCTGTATGTCACACAGTACGGTCGCAGCATCCTTTATCACAACAATGGAAATGGCAAGTTCACCGATGTAACTGAAAAGGCCGGCTTGGCAGCGCCGGGCTGGGCCTCCAGTGCGGTGTGGTTTGACTATGACAACGACGGGCGCCTCGATCTTTTTGTATGCCGCTTCGTGGACTACGGTAAATCCAAAAACAAATTCTGCGGAAACGAGAAAACTGGAGAACGATTCTACTGCATTCCGCGAATCTACCCTCCGGCCGCGAGCTGGCTCTTCCATAACAACGGGGATGGCACTTTCACCGATGTCAGCAAAGAATCCGGCATTGCCAAAGCGCTCGGAAAAGCCTGGGGCGTTGTTGCGACGGACGTTAACAATGACGGTTGGATGGACCTGTTCGTGGCCAATGACACAGTCGCGAATTTTCTATTCGTGAATGAGGGTCAAGGAAAGTTCGAGGAGCTGGGTCTAGAGGCAGGTGTGGCCTACAGCCAGTCTGGCCGCGAACGGTCCGGTATGGGCGTCGACTCCGCGGATTTCGATCAGGATGGCTGGCAAGATCTTTTCGTCACCAATGTGGATCAGGAGATGTATTCGATCTACCGCAACAATCACGACCTCACGTTCGAGGACTTGGCTGGGCCGATGGGACTCGGGCGCTTGACCCGCCTGATGAGCGGTTGGGGGCTAAAATTCTTCGACTACGACAACGACGGCAACATGGATCTGTTTATTGCCAACGGGCACCCGGACGACAAAATCGAGGCCCATTCCAGCCACGTCACTTACAAGGAGCCACTCCTGCTCTTTCATAACAACGGTCACAGCCTAGAAAATGTCAGCGGTGCAGCTGGCCCAACTTTCAGTCAGAATTTCGCGGCGCGAGGAATGGCCATTGGAGATTTCAATAACGATGGCGCGGTGGACGTGCTTGTCGCGGTCAACGGCGGGGCGCCCGTGTTTCTGAAAAATGTTGCAGCCACCGAAAACCACTGGCTCGGTGTGCGCCTCATCGGCAAGAAATCGAACCCGGACGGTATCGGCACGAGACTCACGTGGCATGCAGGTGATCTGAAACGCACCAAACTCAAAGTGGGAGGGGGCAGCTATCTTTCTTCACATGATCCCCGCGAGGTGCTGGGCATTGGCAAGCGTACAAAAATCGACAAATTGGAGGTCCGCTGGCCCAAACCGAGCGGACGGACAGAAACCTTCACCGAACTTCCGATCGACCGCTACATCACTATCGTTGAAGGCTCCGGGATCACGTGATTCACGGCGGAGAACCTAATAAGGATACGGTTCCCCCTGCCTCACGATTCGAATGCGGTGATCGGTAAACTTAAAGTGTGCGCCTGGCAACTCAATCTTTGGCATGTGACAACGGACACATTGCTCACTTGCCACCGGGCATGAGCTGGTACCGGAGGAAACGACCGGACGACTGCCAGCGATAGAGTTGTCTTGCGGTCCGGTCGTTTGTACCGCGCCGCGGGGTACATGGCACGTAGTGCAGTTTGCATCGTAAGCGGTGTCTTCCCGTTTCAGATCCACGTGAGGATCGTGGCAAGTCGTGCAGGCAAGTCGCGGGTCCTTGGTATCGTGGCCGCGACTGTTAAACAAGCGATAGGGTTGAAAACGAACGTTGCTTATGCCCCCAAGGTCGGGCATCATCGCCACACTGTCGACTCCCCGGTGACAAGCACCGCAGAACTCCTGTGAAAGACTCTCCGCATTGAGTGTTTTCGGATCGAAGATTTCGGCTTTGATTCCTGGTTCAAGGAATTTAGCCATGGCGTGGCTCGCTCCGGGCCCGTGGCAGGCCTCACAAGTCACGCCGGGAATCAGCCGATCCAGCTGCAGTTTGCTGTTGACCACGGCTGCTGTGCCGTGGCAGCTGAAACAATTACGGGCTTCATCACCGCTGATGTCGCGGCCCGCCGCCTCTTCCAGGCTCGGCGGTGGATTGAGAAAATCTCCGATCGTCCAGTCCAATCCATCGATTGCCGAGTAATAACTTACGCGGCCCTCATAAAGCTTGCCATGGCGGCGGAAGACGTACGTTTGGGCAACGTGGGCATTTCCAAAGGCGTAGAGAATCGGTTCAACGATCGTTTCTTTTCCGTCGGTCACGCGATATAGGCTTTGCCGGCCATCGGTTTCGATTTCGTAGGAGTACTCACCGGCTCGAAGGGTCATCCGTGGATGCGAACGCAGTACGCTGCTTTCGGCGCCGATACTCAGGGCGTGTCCCATCGTCGTTCGGGATTGACTGCTCTGTCGTTTGTGACAACTGGCGCAGGCATCTTTCCCAGCAAAACTTTCTCCCGGCATCTCACGCCTTGGGCGAAAGCTCGAGAAAGCGCTTGCCTGCTCCGGATGCGCTTGGGTGAAGGCAAAGCAGGAGGAAAAAAGCATGAGAAGTGCGCTGTACCAGAATTGAAGCGAGCGAGTCAACGGACGAAGAATCGCGATTCTCCGGTAAGAAACCCCAGAGGTAGGACAAGTTGAATCGTGCCCATTATTTCTCAACGACTCCCTGTCCTTCCACTACGGTGAGAATCCGATCAATGCCAGGTACCACGACTTCCTCTTTTTTCCCGCTCGGCCAGTAAATCTCAAGCTTATCGATTTTAGTAGCGCATCCCAACCCGAAATGAGCTCTTTGATCGGAGCTTGAGCCGTAACTTCCTCCGCTGATGATATCGGCTCGCTGTCGCACCTCTCCCGTGAGAAGAAATAGTTTTGTCCCGATGGCATCCCGTGGACTCTTCGGTCCCCCCACCAATTTGAGGGTGATCCAATGGTTGCCGTTGTTCACGACATTCCGAAGCAGAGTGGGTGCAGAGTCCATATTATTCAAGACGACGTCTATGTGTCCGTCGTTGAAGAGGTCACCGAATGCAGCGCCCCTCGCTGGAATCACGTCGGCCAATCCGCTCCCTGTTGCCGGTGGAACTTCCTGGAACTTCGCGCCATCGAGATTGCGGAAAAGCTGGGGCCGCTCTGCCCAGGTCGTTCCCCAGTCCCGCTGGTCCACCGATGGATAGACGTGGCCGTTGGCGATAAATATGTCCAGTAGGCCATCATTATCAAAATCCAGGAATCCGGTGCCCCAGGCCAGGAATGGAATAGTCGGAGTGGCTAAACCGGCCGGATATGTAACGTCTGAAAAACTGTTGCCGCCATCATTTCGGTAAAGTGTCTTGTAGTCATCCGAAAACGTGGTCACGAGAAAATCGACTTTGCCGTCACGATTGTAATCACCTACCGCAATTCCCATGGATGCCTGCGCGAGTCCTTCGTTTGTCAGAGCAAATCCCGACAAATAACTCATATCTTCAAATGTTCCGTTGTGAAGATTGTGGTAGAGGTAGCGAGGAACGGAGTCATTGGCCACTACCAGGTCAAGCCAGCCGTCATCATCCACATCCACGAACACGGAAGCCAAGCCGTAGTAGCCCTGCGAGTCGGAGACCTCTGCCTTCTTGCTCACCTCCGTGAAGGTGCCATCACCATTGTTGTGAAACAGATGGTCGGGCTCCCCAGGCAGGCCGCGCGGCCCGCACATCTGAAAATTCACGCCACGAAATTGGCAAGCGCTGGCAGGAACCCCTCCCAGTCCGGAAATGGGCGGATGATCGGCGTCAAATCTCACATATCCCGGGACAAACAAGTCCAGTAGGCCGTCGTGATCGAAGTCACCCCACGTCGGTCCTGTGGACCATCCTCCTAACGCGACTCCGGCCTTCTCCGCCACGTCCGTAAAAGTGCCATCATGATTGTTGTGATAGAGGCGGTTCTTTCCATAATTCGAAACATAGATGTCCGGCCATCCGTCGTTATCGTAGTCGCCCACGGCCACTCCGAAGCCCCACCGCTCGTTCGGCACGCCTGCCTTGTCCGTGACGTCGGTGAAAGTCCCGTCGTGATTATTATGAAGCAGCATGCCGCGTGGAGCGGGCTCTTTGCCCTTCAGCGCGGCAAACGTGGAACCATTGAGCAAATAAATGTCCAGCCAGCCGTCGTTATCATAATCAAGCAGAGCTACTCCCGAACCAGGAGTTTCCAGTATGGTCGCCTTTTCCGCAGTCCCAGAACGATGGTGGAATTTCTGAAGACCCGCCGGTTTCGTGATGTCTACGAATACAACCGGCGCGCCATCAACGAATCCCCCAGCGGTGATCGGGCGGGAGAGCGCGTCTTTTACCGGAGCATGAGGATTGCCGGTGGCAACGCCCATGGACGCCGGCTTCTGTGTCTTATGCTCCTCGGGTTCCTGCGCTGCTACATGGAGGGTCGAGAAAGCCAGAGCCATGCAAAAGGCGGCGGAGAGTTTTGATGGATGAGAGGTCATCGCGTCGCGGAGGCGCATTGATACGGGTCCCGGAAGTACAGGGCTTTCCCCCGAGCAACAGAATGGCACTATTTCAGATGGAGTGCTAGACTCCGCGTCAGCCGTTAAATTTGGCTTTTTGCGGGGAAATATGACTAATTATCGCACTTCTTCCGTCGGCTTGCTCCTCGCTATTTTCCTAGCAGCTGGAGCAACCTTGGGCGTTTCGCCTGTTGCGGCTCAGACGTCCTCGTCCTTGGCAAAAACTCCTCCGATGGGTTGGAACAGTTGGAACAAGTTCGGCTGTAACGTGAGTGACAAACTCATTCGTGAAATGGCCGATGCCATGGTCAGCAGTGGCATGCAGGCGGCCGGTTACCAATATGTGAACATTGACGACTGCTGGCAAGTAAGCCGTGATGCGTCGGGAACTATTGTTGCGGATCCCGTGAGATTCCCGTCGGGAATCAAGGCCCTCGCGGACTACGTCCATACTAAAGGTTTAAAGTTTGGGATTTATACTGACGCCGGCACCGGTACCTGTGAAAAGAGACCAGGCAGCTTAAATCACGAAGTTCAGGACGCCAACACGTATGCATCATGGGGAATTGATTACGTAAAAATTGACTGGTGCAATGCGGAAGGACTCGATCCGGAAGTGCAATACGCGAAACTGCGCGATGCCCTGGCACAATCTGGCCGCCCGATCGTGTTCAGTATTTGCAATTGGGGAGTAAAGACACCGTGGCGCTGGGGGCCCACCACGGGCAATTTGTGGCGAACCACGGGAGATATCAATGATACGTACGGGCGAATGTCGCTGATCGGATTTGGACAAAATGGTCTGGAAAAATTCGCGGGTCCGGGGCACTGGAACGATCCGGACATGCTTGAGGTTGGTAATGGCGGCATGAAGCGCGATGAATACCGGACGCACATGGCGCTGTGGTCGATTCTTGCCGCGCCGCTGCTAGCGGGAAATGATCTGCGGAGCATGTCTCCTGAAACCAAGGAGATTCTTTTGAATTCGGAGGTGATCGCCGTCGACCAGGATGCAAAGGGGATCCAGGGGCATCGCATTTGGCAGGAAGGTCCTCTTGAAATCTGGGTGAAACCGCTGGCTGACGGCAGTCACGCCGTGGGACTCTTCAATCGCGGCGAATCAGCCACCACCATGACGCTCGAATTCAATTCCATTGGCGCAGCGGCATCTGCGAAGGTCCGTGATCTTCTGGATCACAAAGATCTCGGCACGCTGCAAAAATCCTACTCGGCCGAAGTACCCATGCACGGTGCGGTATTTATTAGGGTTTCCAACTAGGCAGGTCCCAGAAAACGCAAGTTCTAGAAGTTGTTCCCTCGGATGGTCAGGGCTTGTCAGGTTTTGGATTGGCCTCGCCAGTCGAGTTAGTGTCCTGGCCGGGCATTTCGGATCGGTTTAGATCATCCAGTTTTTTGAGGGCAGCCTTGGCGTCCTCCGGCCGGCCGAGCTTCGAGTAAGCCCGCGCGAGCAGGAAATATGCTTGTTTCATTCGCGGCTCGAGTCGGAGCGAAACGTTTAACTCGGGGATGGCCGCACTGGAATCTCCATATTGGAAGAGCGCATTGCCCAGGGCGAAATGGCCCGCTGCTGAATCAGCTGCCAGTGCAACAGCCTTGCGCAGCCAGTCGATTGCTTGCGAATAATCCTGCTTGTAGGTATAGCACGCCCCAAGGCCGTAGGCGATCTCATAATTAAGCGGGCCGATTTGTTCCGCCCGTTCGTAGAAGACTATCGCTTCATCAAATTTTGATTGCGAGCGCTTCAATTCGGCCAATTCCGAGGAGATTTCTATAGAACGTGGATTGGCCTTCAAGGCCTTCTGGAATTCTTCCTCCGCCTCGCTCATATTATTGGCGGCCAACGCTGCCTCGCCGAGAAGCTGGTGTACTCGATGGGAGTCAGGGGCGATGGAGAAGAGTCTTTCGTACTCACGACGTGAAGATTCCCGGCTGACGAGCGATAGATAGTACAGCGCATCAATGTTTTTCGGATCGGATGCCAGTGCTTTTTGAAATGCGTCAATCGCTTTCGGGAAATTCCCCAGCGCGAGTGCGGCGCGACCCAGCATCACGCGGACTGGCGCATCGTTCGGAAACATGTGCAGATGTTTCTCCGCCAGGTCTGCAGCTTTGGCATACTGGCCGCGGTAGAACGCCCGAGTGCAGTCTTTCAGGAATGAAGATTGCCCAGAAGCCGTCGAGCAGATCGTCAGGACCAGCGCCAACCACCACGTGCATCTGGGTAGGGAAGAACACGACAGATGCCCAAGGGAGTCGTTTTGCGTTTTCATGGAGTTTCGAGTGGCCGCACTTCCACGATGCGCAGGAATTCCTGTGTTTTTTCCGCAAGGAGTTTCTTGAGATCCTCGAAGCGCTTGGCCTGCTCATCCTTCCTTGCATCTCGAGTGCGGGTATAAAGCGTCAGCAGATAAAAGTTTGCCGAATAGTGATCCGCCTCGATTTCCAGCGCCCTTCGAATCTGTTTTTCTGCTTGCGCGTAGTCTTTCTGCATCAGGTAGTACTGGCCCAGTTCGGCCAAAGCATCCGCGTAATCTGGTTTACACTTCAAAGCAAGTTCCAGCTCGGAGTGAGCTTCATCAAGCTGGCGTTCTTGTAATGAAATGGCGCCAAGGTAGTAATGAGCCGTCGGCGCGGTTTCAGGAATCATGGCGGCTTCCTTCAGACGGGGAACGGCGGCATCATAGTCCTTCGCACGGAAAAAGGCTGTACCCAGCGCTAGCTTTCCGCGCGGATCCCCAGGCCTCAATTTCAGGTACTTTTCGAAATACGGAACAGCCTCTCCCGGGTCGTGGCGAAAAGTCGAGGCCGCCCCCATCGCATAATTGTAATCTGGATTTTCAGGCTCGAATTGCACGGCTTTCTCGAAAGAATTCCGCGCCTCCGCGACGAGATTTAGGTCCAAACACACCAGCCCAAAATAGTAGTGGATGCCGGCGTTGTTGGGATCGAGATCCCGTGCGTGTGCCAAGAAGCCCAGCGAACTCTTGTAATCTTGTTGTTTGCGGGCGACCCGCGCCAACTCAACAAGTAAGCCAACAGTTAGGGTTTCCGATGTGGCAGATCTTTCCAACGCCGCGCGCGCCTCCTCCAGCCTGCCCATTCCTTCATAAGCCAAACCCAGCGAGCGCAGCAGCCCTGGCGACAGCGGCTGACGATTCTGCAAGCCTTCGAGCAGAGCGATAATCAGGTCATCACGTTTTCCCGGTCTCAGGCCTAGCAACGCTTGCTGTGCATCCGGCTCAGAAAACTTAGGGTCCGAGAGCAAACGTGCCGTCGCATAATCCGTCTCTTTTCCGATGCCAAGTCCAGCGTAGCCAGCGCACAGTAGGGACAATGCCTGCGCGGAGGCTTGGGTTTCTTGCGGGAGTCGTGCAACATGGTCGAGTGATTCCCGAAACTTCCCTTGGTTCAGCAGCAGCGCTGCGCTCTGGTAATTTGCCTCCGCGTTATTGGGGTCGTACGCCAGCACTCCCAGGTAAACGTCGAGAGCCTTACGCCGCGCTTGTAGGTCTACGCCAGAGTTTTCCTGATACAGCCGCCCCAAATTCAGGGATGCGGCCGTGAATGTCGGCTCTCGCCTCAGGGCTCTGCTGAAACTATTTTCCGCCGCGGTATACTTGCCTTCCTGTGCGTCGACGATGCCCATCAAGTTGTCGAATCCCGCGTCAGCTGGATACTTTTTCGCGGCCTCGGTCAGCCGAAGGCGTGCGCCGGCCAGATTATGGTCCTGAATGAATTGCTGGATTTGCAGGATTTCTTGATCCCGGTCGCCGGTCCCACCCTGGTGGGAGTGAACCACGCCAGACCGAAAAATGCACAGAAAAAACAGAATCAATACAGCGGGAATCGGCCGGTGCGATCGCATAATCAAGCAGTACTTTGGCCTGTTTTTCACAGGGAAAGTAAGAATTCGCCGCCCCGATTATACGGAAGCGCGGGAACTTTTACCATGTAGCCCTGCCTCGGATTACCCTATACTGTCCTTAGTGCTGCTATGTTTTCTGCAAATAAGCCCTCTCTGATTAGACGCGCTCGAAATCCAATCCTTCCCTGTGCAGAAATCACCGGAAGAGTCGCTAGGCGTTTCATCCAGCCCAAACGAGAGCGGTCATGGTCACATTCTTTGCGGATCGCGCTTCCCAGCGTAATTCTCTCCCTGACTTTCTGGATGGGGGACCTGGCTCTTGCCCAGCAGAATCTGCCGCCGGCTCTGGAGGCAAAGATTGCCAACGGTATCCAATCGCTGAAGGCTGGAGATCTGGATAACGCGGACAAACTCTTCTCCGAAGCACTCCGGCAAGGCACCAAGCATCCACTGATCTATCACAACCTCGGCATTGTTGCTCAGCTGCGTGGCAACCACGCGGAGGCGGTCATCCGATTTCGGCAGGCCCTGGCACTTCAGCCGGACTATGGTCCCGCTTGCCTGCTCCTTGGCTCAAGTCTCCTGGCGCTTAAAAAGAATCCCGAGGCTGTGCGTGAACTCAAACGTGCCGTTAGCCTGATGCCCGAAGAACCACAATCCCGCCTGCAACTGGCCAAAGCTTACGAAGCGACAGATGATTGGATGGCTGCCGTTCAGCAACTCCAAAAACTCGTCGAACTAGCTCCGCAGGATGCGGAATACTCGTATCAATTGGGCAGCGCATGGGGAAAGCTTTCCGCGTGGTCCTATAAACAAATCTCCACAATCAATGCTCATTCCGCTCGCTTGCAGCAAGCTCTCGGCCTCGAGTACGCCACACAAGAGAAGTATGATCTGGCCCTCGCTGCCTACCAACAAGCGGCACGCTCCGACCCGAAATTGCCAGAACTTCATCAGGCCATGGCGCTCATTTTGCTCGAGCAGAAAAAATTCGACAATGCCCTTGAGGAAATCGACCTGGAGCTGAATCTAGTGCCCGAGAGCAGCATTGCGGCAGCTACGAGGGCCAAAATTGAAGCTGCGAAGGCGGCCGCGTTGCCTTGATCGTACCTTCCTCAATGGAATGCGCTATGCGAAGAGCAACCATTTTCCTGGCCTCCTCTTTGGCCGGTCTTTACATTCCATTTCAATTGCCCGCGCAAAGCCAATCCGTTCCCCAGGAAAATCCTGCCCTCGCAAGCGCTTCTCCTGACCTATCTGACCTGCACCTCAGCGACGCGCGGCGAATCGAGCTGGAAGATGCCTATAAGCGGAAGAATTACAAACACGCGGAATCGATTCTCGTCGATGAAGCCCAAAAAGATCCCAAATCCATTCGGACGGCAAAACTCCTGGTGATGGTCGGTAGCGTCTTTTTCCTCGATGGCGAGTATTTGAATTCCACAATCGCCTGGAAAAAGGCTGAAGCCATCTCCCCTCTCGATGACCGCAGCAGGTTCACACTGGCGATGGCCTGGGTCAAGCTCAACCGCCGCGATTGGGCCCGCTCCGAACTAGATAAGCTCGCTGCCACACACCCCCAGGACCCTCTTTATCTCTACTGGCTTGGGCGCCTGGATTACGATGCGCAGGACTACGCCGCCGCCATCAAGCGCTTGAACGCAGTTCTTGAACTGGATCCCAAAATGATGCGCGCCTATGACACCCTCGGGCTTTGTTATGACTACCTGGGTCAATTCAACGAGGCCATCAACAACTACAGTCATGCAGTCGAGCTGAATCGGCTGCAAGCAAACCCGTCCCCTTGGCCTCACGTCGACCTGGCCATCTCACTCATCTCTGTGAATCAGCTCGCCGAAGCAGAAAAACTCCTCCACGAAGCGCTCAATTATGATCCACGCCTTCCGCAAGCACAGTATCAACTGGGACGCGTTTTGGAGATGCAAGGCTCTTACAGTGAGGCAGTCGAGTCGCTCAAGCGTGCCGCCGCATTGCAACCCGCCTATCCAGAGCCACACTATTTGCTGGGCCGGATTTATCACCGTCTGGGTGCGGACGAGCTCTCCAAGAAGGAAATCGCCCAATTCCAGGGGCTCAAGAAAGCTAGTGAAGCGCTGCCTGCCTCCAAATCTTCCTCATCACTGAATTAGCAACAGCTCGTCTCTTGCCTCAATAAAACAGCGCCCCGGCCGCATGAGCCGGGGCGCTGATGGGGTGTGTGTTTTGGTCTACCTTGGTTAAAATTCAAGCCTCGCGCCGATTTGAATCGTGCGCGGAGAACTGACCGCTCTATTCCAAGCTCCGAAATTGCTCAGAGAGATGTTGTTGTTGAAGGCAAAACTCGAACCCTGGTTGTTGACCGCCGCTCCAGGGTAGAAGTAATGCGCGTTGAATGCGTTGAAGAACCCAAAACGGATCTGGAAGTTTCCGCGTTCGCCAATTTTGGTATTCTTTGTGATCGAAAAGTCCACGTTCTTCCCGCTCGGACCCCTCAGGTCTGAAATCCGCGGGCCTGTGCCCGTGTACCCAAACCCGCCCGGGCTTCCCGGAGCTGCCGTTGGATTGTTCCATACGAAGTTAGACGCTGGTTCGAACGCCGCGGCGTTCAACAGCGGCCCCGATCCCGGATTGTAACCGTTCGGGCTGTCACTGAATGGGTCTGACCCGGAGACCAGGCCCACCAGGCAAGCCTCCCTGAATTGCGGCACTACTTGACACGTACCGGAGCGGAACCACATGGGTGTGCCGCTCTGATAGTGGAGAATCGGACTGAATTGCCATCCACTCACCAACTTGTTTGCGACGCCTTCGCCATTGGCATATTTCTGTCCTTTTCCGAACGGCAAATCGTAAACAAAGGCCGCCGAGAGGATCTGGGGTACGTCATCGGACGATACAGATGTCGCACGCTTCTGTTCAAAGGGCGAGATTACACCCTGGGTCGCATTCCACGAACCGCCCAGCTGTTGTGTATTGTCCGAAGCATTGGACTTCAGATTCGAATAGGTATATGCCACCAGCATATAGAGTCCGTGGCTGTAGTGCCTTTCCGCCTTCAGTTGGAACGATTGGTAGATCGAATTGCCGTGACTCTCATTGAGTCCCTGAAGCGGCCCGCAGAATTGCGGGAACGGTAGCAGCGCCTGTGCCACCGTTGGAGAACAGGCGCTGGTAGGGCTGCTCAGTTGTTGTACCCATGCAGCGTACGGAACTGCAACGCCATCGATTGTGGTTGGTCCCCCCACGGTGAACTTGGCGTTGAGCTCTGGAACACAGGGGACGGGGTTCGCGGGGTTGGGGCTTGCGATCCCACAAGCTGGGTTGATGGGAGCTTCGAGAGCCTTTATGTTGGTCGCGAATGGATTCAGAACGTTTACCGGATTCAAACTGGACGTGAGGTGCGTTCCCTTGTTCCCAACATAAGCCACGCTCAGGAAGACATCCTTGGGTAGCTGACGCTCAAGTGTCAAGTTCCACTGTTGCGAGTACGGCCGCTTGTTTCCGTCCACCGGACGGTAGGCCGAACCGTTTCCGTTCGCCTGACTAGGCAGTGCTCCGTTGTCAAAACCGGAGTTTATGAACGGAGGCGCTTGTGCCGGATTTGGGATTCCAGCATCCAGATAGAACGCTGGATCCGATTGGCCGGTGACGCGGTCCGTGCTCGTTGCGAAATTCTGGTGCAGATTATATCCGTCGAGCGACATCCCTCCGCCCCAGCCAGGATAAAACGCTTGGCCGAAGAAGACTCCATATCCCGCACGAACCACGGTCTTTTGGTCGAACGCGTAAGCGACACCCAGTCGCGGCGCAAATCCCTTGTGCCATGGTTTCTCTGGATACTGCGCGCCGTAACAAGCCGTACCGCACGCACCGCTGCTGCCGGCGAACGCCAGTCGGCCCGGGAGTCCCCCTGCATCTGGATTGGGTCCCACCAAGTCAATGAACGAAAAGTGGTTATACTTCTCACGTGAAGGCGTGTAATAATCCCATCGAACTCCATAGTTGAAAGTAAGCTTCGAAGTAAACTTCCACGAATCGTTCACGTGAAACGCCCACACAGTCTGCCGAGGATACCAGCCGCTGACCGTTCGGCGATCCACCGAACCCCCGCTCACTGCTCCAAGCAAGAATCCGGCGACCGGACTTCCGCTGTTCACGCCAGGCAGACTGGTCGTTGAGGTATCGAAACCGTATGTGCCTGACGCATTATTCGACTGATGAATATTTCCCTGTACTGCGCGCCATTCTCCGCCGAAAGTAAACGTGTGGTGGCCGCGGACCTTGTTCACAAGGTCATTGAACACCCAAGTGGGACGCACTGTGATATTCGTGGCTGGTGGGCCGTTGCTGTTGGAGATCTGATTGTAACCGTTGGAGAACGTAAACGCCGGCAGCGCCAGCGTGCTTGCTGCATTTCCAATTTGGGGAAGTTTACCCACGAAGGCCAGATTCTCCGAACCATAACCCTCGTTGCGGTTCAGGTATCCGAACGTCGCATGGTTGGTCAGTGTGGTTGAGAAGGTATGTTCCCAGTTGAAGCGCGCAATCGGAGAGTTCTGGGGTCTCGTTGGTGATTCCGTCGCGATGGCGATGGGAAGCGCCGTAGCTGTATTAAAGCCCGTGAATTGGCGCCACCAGAAAAAATAGAAGTGATCCTTATCGCCATAGTTGTGATCAATACGCGTCATGTAAACGTTGGAATTGCTAGTCAGCGTATCCGGTACGGGTTTCGAAAGCGTGTAGTTGTTTTGTGACCCGGTATTTGTTGGCGTCGGCAGTTCTGCCATATAGGCCGCCGCGATCGGGCTGATGCAAGCCGCCGGTATCATATTCCCGGGGAACTGGTTGCCGGCACCAAACCCTGCTGGAAGTGCATTCTTGCAAGCCACCGACTGTGGTCCTGTTGTTTGTGAAGCATTGGAACCAGGCGCAAAATTTCCTGGCGCGTAAATGGGGAGTCCCCAGTCTGTGAAATTTCCTCCGCGCTCTGCGACCGAAGGAATCGAAAGGGTGGGGACGTTTGACCCACCGGCCTGATGATAGGATTCCCAGTTGAAATAGAAGAAGGAGTGGTGCTTCGAGGTCCCGTGGTAAAGGTGGGGAAATTGGATTGGGCCGCCAACGTTGGCCCCAAAGTTGTGCTCATTGTCCGTTGGGCGGCGGTCACAGCCCGGAGTCGAACAGACAGCATTCCAAGGAGCGGCATTCAACGCTTTGTTGCGAGCATATTCAAACGCTGCCCCGTGATACTGCGTCGTGCCGCCTTTGCTTACCATCGTAATTTGCCCGGAGGTAGAAGAACCATACTGCGCGTCATAACTCGACGTAAGGACCTTTACTTCCTGAACCATGTCTGGCGACATCTGGAAGTCCTGGTGGATCGATACCATTCCACTCTGGCTCATGAAACCTTCCTGCATGGTTGCGCCGTCTAGCAGGGCCTCGTCGCCTGATTCTTGCCCACCGTTGATACGTGCTTGGAAAGCTTGATTTCCACCTCCGGTCGAAATGCCTGGCAACAATAAGGCCAAGGCCGCCGAAGAACGTGGCTTGCCCTCAATAACCAGCGGCAGATCCCTTAGCGTTTCAGGGTCGGCGCCGCCCTGTAGAGTTCCGTTGTCGTAGTTAATGAGAGTATTTTGACCTTCAACCGTGACGGTCTCGGTCGTGGCGCCCACTTTAAGAACGACATCGGCTCGAGCGGAAGCATTGATCGTGATCACGATACCCGTTTCTACCGAGTTCTGAAAGCCGACCTTGGTGACCTTTAAATTGTAGGTTGCGGGTGTAAGGTTTCGAAACGTATACTCGCCTCGGTCATTCGAAACGGCCTTGGCTTCGAAGCCTGTCGCCTTACTTGTTAGCGTCAGCTCGGCGTCCACTACAACACCCCCAGAAGGATCCATCACCGTTCCGCTGAGGGAAGCGTTGCCGATCTGCGCGCTAGCAGGAATAACGAACGCGCACAAGGCCATGCACAAAACTAGCAGAATACTTAGTCTAAAATTTCTCCAGTTGATTTCTTTTGCAAACATGAATTTCACCTCGCAGTTTGACTTCGTAGCAAGTTCCCCAATACTTACTACCTAAAGGCCACGCCCCTTTCGCATGCGTTTTTCCCCTATTCCCGTACTCCCGCCCTTCATTGTGGTGGCTAGCCACCAAAAGACTCGACCCATTGCAAACCGACCAGCCACGCGGGTGCGCATGCAAAGTGATGAGTATTCTTCCCTGTTTCGAGCGGCACAAGACCCACACTGCCCCCCAAACGGAAACGAGCCATCGATTTATGCAATCAATAATTTGAATCGCTGCTTTTGAGCGCAGCGTAGGAGCAAGCATATGGGGATGTCAAACCCGAAATTCTGAAGTCTTGGTTTAGGAATACTAAATGAGTCCTAGTCTGTTGAAATCGAGAACTGATCGATCACCCAGGGCCAAGTTCCGTTCACTTTGGCGCCGAGCAACTTCGGCAGTCGCCGTGCCATCCGGGCAGCGCGTTGAGGTGAGTGCTTCGCCGCAGACCATATGATTCGGGCCACTTCACTGGCATGCCTTTGACTTTCAAGGGTTCGCTCCATCCCAGCGGACTACCTCGTATCGCCGCTACAACAAACTCGAACCTCGCGGAAAATCCTTGTGCTTCGTGGCTGCCTAGAGTGAATACCGAATGAACGGAAAGACTTCTTGACTCGCGCTGCGCGTCAGCACTTGGGTGGGTCCGGCAGCGTCCGGAGGCAGGCTCAACGTGAACGCTTGATGGTCGTGTAAGTCTGTCGTTCGCGTCGCGGGGTCGTCGATAGCGTGACGCTTGCTCGCATTCTCGGCATAAATCTGCATTTCGTTGATCGTGATGTCCTTCCCCTGCGTGAAGTAGGAAAAGTAGTCGCGCTTGATGACTACGCTCAGATTGTCGGTCCCATTGACGAGCACGCGAAAGAGAATTCAGGGTACAGGCTTACGGACTCGTCTATCCTTAATATATGAATATATGTGCGTATCGGTGTGAGGAGAACGGTTTCGAACACCGTTGCACCCCGGAGCGCAACGGTCGCACAGACCACTGTCTCAGCGAGCCCTCAATCTGTGAAACTACTGTGCAACGCACACAATATTAAGGATACGCAGCCAGTTCCGCACTCATTGGATTAGTTTTGATCGCGATCAGTATTTTGCTCTGCTAGGGATTTGCCGACCGGCTGGCGCGAATCCTGGGAGCAACGGGGATGACGGTGATCACACAATTGTCGTCATTTTTCCTGGTTTGTATCGGGGTGCAGATAGCCTGGAATGGGATCAAAGCATTACTGGAGTCGGTGACGCCGCATTTTGGCTGACCAAGCGTCCTTTCCTCTGGAGTTGAGACGGCCCTTCCGTGATGCGGACGAGAGCAGGTCCGTCGCCTCGCGTGCTACTAATCTTGCTACTAATTTCTTGCGATTTGAGGGTCATTAGGACGCGCATAAACAGTGGCGATTCCGTCTAATCGTAAAGCCGCGTTGAAAACAAGAGACATACCAACGCCCACCAACCGTCACCTCCGTCTCAACAACAACGGTTGCAATCCCCCCCTCTCCGCCAGACCTTTAGTTTCAATGGGTTGGACTCCTTCCGAAGACTCTTCCTGCGAAACTCCTCGATTCGCCCGAGATAAAGTCTGCAACGCGGTATTAGGCACTCAGAGGAATTTCGATGGCAAAGCTCAGCATCTGCAAATGCGTTCGGACGGACAAAGGCTGGCGCTACTGCAGAGCGGCCTTCCATCCGAACGGCAAGATCAAACCCAACGTCGTGTTCGTCAGTGGTGTCGAGGGGAAACACACGGAGGGACTTAGCAGCCAGGGGCTGCTCCCTCCTGACATAAACGAGTTCACAACTTTTTACAATCGTTTGCGTTCATTTGACACATTCGATTTCAGGGAGTTTATATTCGTCTGGCACGCGAGCAATGTGAACGAGTGGCGGACGTCCTCTTATGAAGCCAAATCCCGCGCCGAAAAAGCCCTTCAGCGATCGCACCCGGATGCTTCTGACCATGGAGCTGGCGATCATCCTGCCCGCTGCGTGCCTGCTGGCGTTCAGCGCCTGGAACCTGCGCAACATCCAGCGCGACAAAGCGATTGAAGCAGCGATTCAGCGGGATTTTACCTATGCGCTGAAATTCGCAGAGAAAAAGACGTGGATGAGAGCTGCGGAAATGCTTGCCCCGATGCGCGAGGATTTTCCGCCCTGCGGTTCAGAGTCCAATGTTAAAGCGGAGATGGCGAAGCTTTTGGACGCTCATCCCGAGTTTCTATACGCGATTCTTTATGACAAAAAAGATGATGACATTTTGATTTGGCGTTCCCGGCCGAACGGCGACGCGGACGAAAACTTCCGTAGGCGGATGGCCGCCGAAGTAGCGAGGACCGCAAAATGGCTTCCCTCGGAAGCGCCCGACCTGGTCCACAAACTTCGGGTGGCGGACGCGAAGGAAGACAACCCTTTTTGGTTTTATGGAGGTTGGGATGGAGAGAAAGAAGACCAGCACTTCTATCGCGACGTCGGCGTCTTTATTCCCAAAAATGCCGCCAAGGATAGCGTTACTCTGGGCATCGTCGGCTTCGATCCGGAGTATTTGCGCACGAAATTTTTTCCGGCGGTGATGAATGATGTTCTGAGCAGCAAAAACCCTGCGCTCAGAGGCGACGCGAACCCGCCCGCACTGATGGTGCGACCGTCCTACAACTACACGCCGTGGGTGGCTTCGGCGAACTGGGACGGCGGGAAACCAGAAATGGAGCGCCCGCTCAACGAAGTATTTGAAGGGATGGTCATGGCCATCAAGTATCCCGGAACCACCATTGATGCAATTGGCGCGAAATTTCTGCGCTACAACTACATCACCCTGGCAGCGCTTTCGCTGTTGATGGCGGGCGGAGTGTACATGGCGTACCGCAACATTTCCCGGGAAATGAATCTGGCGAGGCTGAAGTCGGACTTTGTGGCGAACGTTTCGCACGAACTGCGAACGCCGCTGGCGCTGATCCGGTTGTATGCGGAAACGCTGGAGCTGGGGCGATTGACCGCAAAGGAAAAGTACCAGGAGTATTTCCGGATTATTCGTGAAGAGAGCGAACGGCTGAGCGCGCTGATCAACAACATTCTGGATTTTTCGCGCATCGAGGCCGGGCGGAAGGAGTATGAGTTCAAGGAAACCGATTTGGCGGAACTCGTGCGCAACACGCTGGAATCCTACCGGTTTCAAATCGAGCAGAACGGATTCGCCTTTGAGGAAAATATCGCCAGTGACATACCGCCGGTGAACGTGGACCGGGAGGCCATCGCGCGCTCGTTGCTGAACCTGGTGAACAACGCGCTGAAATATTCGAAGGACCAGAAGTACATCGGAGTGAACCTGTACCGGTCCAATGGAAGCGTGAAGCTGGAAGTGAGCGATCGCGGAATCGGCATAGATCCCGCCGAACAGGACAAAATTTTCGAGAAATTCTACCGGTGTGGCGACCCGCTGGTGCACAACACCAAGGGTTCCGGGCTGGGGCTGTCACTAGTGCGGCACATCGTCCAGGCACACGGGGGAAATGTGTCGGTGGAAAGCTCGCCGGACAGGGGCAGCAAATTCACGATTAACTTGCCGATCCATGCGGCGGCGCAAGAGGGACACGCGACGGCATGAGTTATGACGCGCCACGGGGTGAGGCGTGGGTTGCGAAGGAGAGTTCATGGGAACAACGAAAATTCTGATCGTAGAAGACGAACCGAACATGGTCGCCGGTCTGCGCGACAACTTTGAGTTCGAGGGATTTCAGGTGGCCACGGCGCTGGACGGCGTGGAAGGGCTGGAGCAGGCGCTGAAGAATTCTCCAGATCTGGTGATTCTGGACGTGATGATGCCGAAGATGAGCGGGCTGGACGTTTGCAAACAACTGAAGGCCAAGCGGCCGTCGATTCCGATCATCATGCTGACTGCGCGGGGGCAGGAAGTGGACAAGGTGGTGGGGCTGGAGCTTGGCGCGGATGACTACGTGACCAAGCCGTTTTCGATTCGCGAATTGCTGGCGCGAGTGAAGGCTGTGCTGCGCAGGACGCGGACCGTGCCGCAGGAGATGGATCGCTACAGCTTCGGAGACGTGGAAGTGGACCTGCGCGGCTACCGGGTGCGGCGCGGGGGGCAGCAAATCGAGTTCTCAGGAAAAGAGTTCGAGTTGCTGAAATATTTTTTGTGCCATTCCGGACAGACTCTGAGCCGGGATCGTCTGCTGGATGAGGTGTGGGGATACGAGAATTATCCGACGACGCGCACGGTGGACACACACATTGTGCGAATCCGGCAGAAGCTGGAACCAGTGCCCGAAGATCCCCAGTATTTCCTGACGGTGCATGGAATTGGTTACAAGTTCGTTGGCTGAGTGTGGCTTGGACAGAAAGGGCCAAGGGTTCGACATGAACGAACTGTGGATGAGTGAAATCCCCGGTGTGACCGTGTTGCCGCAAACACACGATGTGCAAGGTAAGTCGAAGGACTGCGAGCAACTCGAAGTTGCGACGCCTTTCTGCGCGGAGGACCAGCGGGAGCGCATCCGTGCACTGGAGGAAGAATTGGCTGGAGTTCGTCGCGAGCAAGCCGCAATGCAGCGGAGCTTTTTCGAAGCGGCGCAGATTCAGCGACGGTTGTGCGCGCCGCGCCAGCTTGATTCGTCGAGTTTCCAGGTTGCGGGAGAGATTTTTCCGGTGCGCCACCTGTCCGGTGATTTTTTCAAGGTGTTCGAGCTGGGCAGATCGTCCCTGGGAATCGTCATCGGCGACATCGCGGGAAAAGGTTTGAGCGCGGGCATCTGGATGCCGCACCTGCTTTCATTGATCCATTCCTGTGCGCGGACTCACTCCGACCCAGGGGACGCAATCGCTGCAGCGAATCGCGAACTCTGCAGCGGATATGGCGAACCGCCATTGGCCGCAGTGTTTTTTGCGAGGCTCGAGGAAGGCGGCGGCGAGATCTGCTACTGCAATGCGGGGCTGCCGTCGCCGGTGATTCTGAAGCGGGGCAACGGCGTCGAGTCTCTGGAGAGCGGCGGTCCGATGCTGGGTGCGATGTCGGCGGCTACTTTTGACACTGGAATCGCGGCGATGGACAAAGGCGACACTTTGATCGCGTGTTCCGATGGAGTGACCGAATGCGAGAACTCCCACGAGCAGGAGTTGGGGTCAGCGGGCCTGTTGAAGGCCGCCCGAGCATACGCGCGCAGCAGCGCGAGTCAGACGCTCTTTTCGATCATCGGTTCCGTGCTTGATTTTGCGGATGGCCAGGCGCTTCGCGACGATTTGACGCTCCTGGTGGTTCAGCGCGTAACCGCGAGTTTTTGCTGTCGCGATTCCGGGGCGATTTTGCAATAACGAGTTTCCCGAGGTGCCGTTCGCAGCCAGAGCGCACACGCTGGGACCCGTTTCCTGTGGTTGAAAAAAGACGATCTGGGCTCCAGGGGCCGGCAAAAAATGCGGACCGGGAGCCGGCGCTGGTGGTGTGTTCGTGCGTGTATTCAGACGGGAGCTGCTATGGCAGTGACGATGAATTCATTTCTGTTGGGCGATTCGGGAGCCCACGGGCCGATGCTTCCGGGAACTCGTGCGAATTATCCGGAACTGGTCGGGGCATTCTATAGCGCTCAGTATCGCTACGTCCTGAGAATCTGCCAGCGCTATCTGTGGCGGCGCGAAGATGCGGAAGACGCGGCCGCTGAAGTGTTCTTGAAACTGCACGCTCTGAAAAGCGAAGAATTTCCGGCGCGGTTGCGTTCCTGGCTGTCAAAGGTTGCGGGCCGACATTGCATTGACAAGCTTCGCAAGACGAAAGTCGAACGCCGCCGATGCGGCGAAGACGTGGAGTGCGACTCGCTGCCACAGAGCCCGGAAGGTTCGCCGCTTTCCCGCGTGCTGCGCCGCGAAGAGCAAGAGGAGGTCAGGGAAGCGCTTCGCCGCTTGCCACGCGACTATCGCATCTTGCTCGTCTTACACTTCTATCGACAGCTGAGCTACATGGAGATCGCGGCAAGGCTGGGCAAGCACCTGCCCGCGGTCAAGACCGGCGTTTTCCGGGCCAAACGATTGCTGCGCGATCAAATGCTGAACGCGCCTATGCCGATCTCGTAGCCGAGGTTGCTGAATATTTAGTTGCACAATAGTTGCACAATGGCTCCCAAACACGAATGTTTTGCACCAAAATACCGGCACCTGCACAGCATGCGGGTTTGTCGAAACAGCGGTCTAAGGAACCGTTGCGCCCAGCAGTGCAAGCCAGAAAATGAGACAAGGCTGAAGCCTGCGCTGCGTCGGACAGATGCTCAGGTTTGCAGTACCCCCTTGCATTTGCGCGCAGCCCATTGTATATACCGTTCCCAACTCGTTAATGTCCGCCCGTTGACACGATTGCCATGGCCACTCAGACCCCGCCATTGTCAAACCCCGAAGATCGCCACAGTTCCGGGGACAAGTTGTGGCGGCGGCTCGTCGAGGCCATTGCTCGGATTCTGTTCACCAGCCCGCAAATCCCCGCGGCCCCGAAAAATACTCCTTCTTTGGAGCCGGTAGAAATCGAACGCGGGGCCGCGTGCGCCCGCGAACGCCGCCGCCGGATCGAGGGGATGCTCGCGGAACCAGGGCCCACGGGCATTCTGGGGCGAGAATTCCTCGAGATTCCCCCTGGGGCCGAAGGAGTAGAGCCACGCCTGTTCCCCGAAAATAGCCTCCAGGCTTTTGCGCAAATGGCGCGGCTCCGATGGGAACTACAGGCTGACGAAACCTTGTTGATCGAGCGTCTCGTGGATACCTTCGTCATCTTCCAGAGGCGCGCGCAGTCCCCAAGATTTTCTGACGTCAACCACGCTCTTGCCGTCGAGGATCCACTCATTCGCCTACGCCGAAAAAAGGCTTTGGAAGAGAAGGGACTCTTTCCCTGGGTCGCGGTAATCGAGACGCAAAACCCAAGCTTGTACATGGAGTTTCTCGAGCCCCTTCGCAACTGGCTTGGCATCGGAGTGGAGTTCGCGCCCATAAGCTTTCCACAGCTGCTGGCGACGTGCCGCGAGGCCGGCGGTCGGCGTGGTTCGGTAGGTGGGCTTGTCGCCGCCCAAGGCGTACGATCCCGGCAGGTCTATAAACTGACCTGCGCTCACGTCATTTCGCCTGAGTGTTCATCGGTCGTGGTGCGGAGTTTTCCAAGCAAGAACGACTGGGACGTGCCGGATGCGGCGCTCCTCCGTCTGGAATCTCCCTGTTTTTGGTTTGACGCTGCAGCGGGGACCATCAAGCCGGTGGATTGCATCACTCCCAATCTCATTCGCGAATGTGTGGACGACGAGACCAGCATCGTCAAGTCGAACGGGTCGCACGCAGGATGTCCCGGCCATCTTTACGAACCGGGAGTCCTGCTTCCCAAAAAGGTCTATGGACATTCCGTGCGCTTCCCTCACCTCAACATTAAGCCGGACACGAAAAGCTACCTCTTTGGGCTGCTGCCAGTTCCGTTCTTCAGCCGACGCTTCAGCAACGGTGGCGATTCTGGATCGTGGGCTATCGAATCAAAAACGGGATCCTGGCTCGGAATGATCGTTGCCAGCGATGGTTATAAGGGAACCTGGCTGGTCGAGGGGGCCCCGCTTTTGGCCTATCTGAAACAACAACTCCAGAAGGTGAACGGCTCAGCCGCAGATTTTGACCTAACCCCTTTCACTTATTCCAATTCCAGCGGGAGGAAATGATGGACATCAAGGATTTCTTCGGGCCTGAATCAATCGTCACGTTCAGCGGAGCTTCTGGCATAGTCTGGGCGATAAACTCCGCGTTTCGTCTTCTATTGCGCAAGAGTGTCTTGTGGATTCTGTTTCTGATCGCGCTAGTAGTTGCTTACATAGGCTCTTATGTGGCCGGAACGCTTCACGGCGCATTAGCGATCTTTCTGGCTTTTGTGAATGGCTGCTTGTTGTTTTGCACCTCGGCCGGAATTCAGTCCGGAGCTTCAAACGCCGCAAAGGCGAAGGATCCCACGCAACCGAAACTCCAGGGCGACAACTTCAAATTCTGGTCTTCATATTTTGAATGAACGAGGTCGATCGCTCGTCGTGGATTCGTTCTAGCAAACGAGAGGCGTCCTCTTGTGGGCTCTTTGGCAGCATCGGACGTACCACGCGCCATGGTCATCGTAGAGATAGCTCTTTTGGTAAGGGGAATATGCATTCATGGTAGCTCCCAGCTGCGGCCAAGGCAGCAACCTAATTGATTATTTGCGGTATTGGTGGACAGTCAGAAAACAAAGACTTGTTGAGATTGCAGCGGCGAACCAGAAAATGACATCATTATGCGAGCTGATCCGCTCTCACAGCAAGCATAGTTGCGGGACTCCTGTGCAGTTACAAAAATCCGAGGAATGCCAACTACAGCGGTGTACCGAACCGCCGCGCACTGACTTGCGATGGTGTGGTGAAACCGTTCTCTCAGTTCAATTTGAGGTTTTTGTGACAGAAAGAGGTTGTGCTGGTCGCGCCAAACTGAACTTCATTTGTAGATAATTGACTTTAGCGGAATTACTGTTATAGTATTTCCCTAACTTTCTAGGTTACCCGAGACATTCTTGGCTTTGGAAGGGCATCCAGTGCCTGACAGTGAGGACAGCGGCTGGCTAGTATCGAACGCCGTCAAGATGGTCGGCATTTATGCAAGCTATGTCTTTCTTTCTGGGTGGGCTTTCCTAGACTCTTATTTCAGATTTTTTAGCATAGACCCAAAGTCCCTTGATATCAGTTTTTACGAGACCTTGACCAAAGGCTTTACGATACTTTTTTCCGACTGGTCGTTCAGCATAACTTCAGGTACAGCTGCCCTCTGGGTTGTATACATTCTGATTTTGGTCGTTCCGATTCTGGTGGAAAAGAGCCTTAAAACAAATCTCGTGATCAGAATCGTGATGGTCTTGTGCTTTGCCGGATTGCTTCCAGTGATCTATTTAGTAGCTCGTAGTGCTGGCGAAGAACGCGCGCGGTTGGACACGGGTGATCGAACCCGATTGGCTGACATCTTTTTCACCCTGCCGAACGATACTACTTATCATGGAAAGCTCGTGCTTCTTCGCTCCGGAACCTACTTCATCCACGGGGTGGTACCGTTAGGTCAGGCTGCAACCGGCAAGCAAATGTGGATATTCCCGGCAGAAAAATTCAAAGAAGCCAAAGTTACTGAGCATCAGTAGGGAGGCCGCAGAATGTACAGGCTCGCCGCAAATGTAATGGGCGCTCTGGTCTTCGGAATGCTCTGGCCGACCGTAGCAACTTGCGACACGCTTTACAAGCAGACGAATGCGGTCGCTATTGGCAAAGGCACGGCCGATGGAAATATTATCCACTGGACGGATTGTTCGGGCGGAAATGCTAAAGACTATAAGAAACCGCCGTATTGGATGGAAAAGGCCGACAACTGCAAATTGAATCCGCGTAGCTTCGGCTTAGAGCTCAGGGGAGACAGATATGTTGTAGTTGACGAAAGTGCCTTCAGCAAGTTTTTTGCGGATGCCAAATCGGGAGAGAGCGTCGGATTTGTAAAAACCGACGAAAGTGTACAGCTGACCTATCGTTCCAAAACTTTGAAGATAAAGACTCACGGATCTCCTGAATAGACCATTGTGCGTTTAATCTCGCGGGCGTTCGATCCCCGTGCCCGCAGTGCTACCGCCAGCTGAGGCGTCAGTTTTGCCGTTGAAGTAAATTATGAATCAGTTTCGCGCCTTTCCGTTTACGTGAAAGTCTGCGCGCCGCAACGGTCTGTGCAACCGTCGTGGCCTTCTATCGTGTCACAGTAAGGCATTTGAGCACTTCACGATGGAATGCTGCGTCGAGCAACTGTTCCGACTTCCCACAACCAGAATTCTGGCCTGGAATATTTGCTGGTTGGCCCTTCTACGGGAACCAATCGGGATCACTTCCCGGGACACGCGGGCATCAAGTCGTGGGCATCGTGCCACCGTCGATAATGTAATCAGCGCCGCTGATAAACGCGCCTCGGTCTGAGGCCAGAAAGGCTACCAGCTCCGCCACTTCCTCGGGGCGGCCGGTCCGGCCGATGGGAATGCCTCCAAGCATATCCATAATCCGTTGACGTGCAGCGTCCTCGCTGATGCCGCTGCCTCTGGAAATGTCGGCGATCATTCCCTTTGCGCCTGAAGTCTCGATGAAGCCGGGCGAAATCATCGTCACTCGCAC
>Ga0210406_10001484_pt1 | contig 28435 bp, 26 predicted proteins | sample IncBWC30MmetaG_FD_155454 | JGI IMG/M metagenome (GOLD analysis project Ga0210406, IMG submission 155454) | Forest soil microbial communities from Barre Woods Harvard Forest LTER site, Petersham, Massachusetts, United States - Inc-BW-C-30-M | ecosystem: Environmental > Terrestrial > Soil >... | reverse complement strand
ACATTTTCAAACAGCTCATTGAAATCAACACGACCGACTCCGTTGGCAACGTCACCACTGCCGCCGAAGCGATGGCCAAGCGCTTGCGCGACGGCGGCTTCGCCGAGAGCGATCTCCATGTGGCTGGTCCCAACGAACGCAAGAAAAATCTCGTCGCGCGTTTTCGCGGAACCGGAAAACGCAAGCCCATCCTCTTCATTGGACACCTCGATGTCGTCGAAGCGCTCCGCTCCGATTGGACCACCGATCCCTTCGAATTCATCGAGAAGGACGGCTACTATTACGGCCGCGGCACCGAGGACATGAAGGAAGGCGACGCCATCCTCGTAACCAATTTTATCCGCTTAAAAAAGGAAGGCTATCTACCGGACCGCGACGTCATTCTTGCCCTGACCGCCGATGAAGAAGGCGGCTCTTTCAACGGCGTCGACTGGCTGCTCCGGGAGCATCGTGACTGGGTGGATGCGGAATACTGCATCAACCTGGACGGCGGCGAATTTGAAAAAGACAAAGACAAGCGGCTCCTCGCCGGAATTCAGGCCAGCGAAAAAGTTTACGTCGATTTTCAGTTCGAATCGCGAAATCCCGGCGGCCATAGCTCCGTCCCCAGCCCGGACAACGCCATATACCACTTGGCCGGTGCCCTCTCCCGCTTGCAATCCTATTCCTTCCCCGCAAAGATCAACGAAATCACGCGCAGCTATTTCGCGCAGACCGCGGCGATGGAAAGCGGCCAGGTAGCCGCGGACATGAAAGCCGTAACCAAGCAACCGCCGGATTCCGAGGCCATCCAGCGTCTATCGGCTATGCCTTATTACAATTCTCTCTTGCGCACCACCTGCGTCGCCACCATGCTCTCCGGTGGCCATGCGCCAAACGCGCTCCCGCAAACCGCTCGCGCCAACGTCAATTGCCGGATTTTTCCCGGTGAAGATCCGGAGGAAGTTCAGAAAGCCCTCGAACGCGTGGCCAACGATCCGAAGGTTAAAATCAGCGTAGTTCCGCAGTTGACTCCAGACGGGAAGGTGGTGCCTGTCGTGCCGGTGCCTCCTTCCCCGCTGCTTCCGGAAGTGACACACGCTATGGAAAAAGTGTTGAGCGTCGCTTGGCCTGGTGTCCCCCTCGTCGCTACCATGTCCACCGGCGCCACCGACGGCAAATACGCTCGCATCGCCGGAATTCCGACCTACGGCATCTCCTGCATGTTTTTTGACAAAAACGACAATCGCGAGCATGGAAAAGACGAGCGCGTCGGCGTGCAGGATTTTTACGACGGCGTGGACTTCGGCTACAAACTTATGAAAGAACTCTCTTCATCGCGTTGAGACAGGCGCAGTGACACAAAACGTGGAGAAAAAGAATGCGGCTCGGTGAAGAGCTCTTCGCCGGGCCGCACGATTTGAACTGGTTGTCTTGGCTGATTATGGCTTGCCCGTCGCCGATCCACTAGCCGGCGTCGCCGCGCTGGCTGCAATGGGTTTCCCGGCGTCGCTGCCATAACGCATCAGGTACGGCATGAACGGAGTCACTTCAAACGGCATCTTCTCGCGTTCCGCGACCGTGCCCACGGGCTTGCTCTTGATCAGCTCCAGCTTGTCATTCCACGGATCCAATTTCACGCGTCCGCCGATCGGAAGCGCCGCGATCATCTGCGGGTTTGTCTTCTGATCGACCGGCATCGCCGACTTAAGATCAGCGATCACCGGAACGCGATCGCCCAGGTGTGGGCTGATCAGGTTGGGGATTTCCTTCTCGCGCGTGCCCAGCGCCGTCAGGAAGAGCCCGGCGTTGCCCAGTAGGTTTTTATACGGAGAATTGTTCAGGAGCTGTACCGCTTTTGCGTTGGCCGCTTTCTCCTCGTCGGGAGTCCGCGCAAATCCGAAGTGGCGGAAGGTCTCCTTATCATCGATCAGCAATTGATCGAAGAACGCGTAGCTGGAATCAAGCCGATGTCCGAGCACGACGTGGCTAAGCTCGTGCGCGATCATCGTCGCCAGGCTGGCCTCATCCGGCAGCACGTCGATCAACCCGCGGCTCATCACGATCGTGTGCCCGACGGTGTAGGATTCCAGAGTCGAAGTCATCATCACGCGACAGCGAACTTCCGGCTCGACGTCAATGTTGTTGGTGACTTCGAGGTTGTTCACCACCGTCTCGAGAACCTTGTCGACTTCCCCCTTAGGGGCGATCAGGCCGATCCGCTCCAACCGATCGATGACGTTATCTTCCGCCTGGTGATCCCACGAGCGTTGCGCCTGGACAGGCGACAGGTCGTTGGCGGTCTTGGTATCGTCCTGCACTGGTGTCTCCACCAGGATCTTGCTCAACTCTTGTTCCTGGCTGGCGTGGCCCAGGTTATAGCCCCACAGCCGCGTCTGCGCCTTGAAGTCCAGCTTCTTCGACAAATTGTAGTGCACGTCTTTTTCTTCGCTGTATACGAACGAAGGCACCCAAATGCCCGGCTGCACATTGGCGCGCCAGCTGTCGAAGTGGAACCACCAGCTGGAATGCCCGTTGCCGCTATAAGCGCCATTGAAGCGCACTATGTTGTAATCCTGATCTTCCACCCAGATGCGCCCGAGGAACCGGCCCTTGCCGGCCTTCTCCTGCGGCGTCACGTCGAATACCAGGCAGCGTACTTCGCCCAGGAATTCCCGGCGCACGTAGTCAAACTTGTAGTGCTGCTTGTCGAACCCGTTCGTGTCGATGAAGATCATCTGCAGGAAGCCGTCGGGCACAAATTGCAGCGCGAACGAAAAGAAGTTGCCGATCGAGCCGAATATTTTTTTCCCCTTGCTGCTCGTGTCCGTCAAGGAAACCAGCGAGACGCCCTTGGTGAAGTCCGCGCGGCCCAGGAAATACTTGTCGCCGGCGGGGGCGTAGCCAAGATCCTTGTCCGGTTTCAGGTTCTGGATGTACGTCTCTACCAGCGGCGAATACTGCCGGATTTGCTGGCTGGCCCGGTTCTCGTTGGTGATCACCCGGTCGATGACGTCGTCCATGGTTCGCGCCTGATCTGCCGGCTTGGGGGCCGCCGAAGCGGCAATCGCGCCCAGCCCGCTCAACATCAGCACGAAAGCAAAATTCGTTACCTTACGCATTTTCTCTCTCCCCTCAATATGCCAAACGGAATTCAATTCGAACGCGCGCCGGGAAATCCACTGCCTGACCTTCGCGTCTTGCGGGTTTGAACTTGATCTGCTGCGCCGCCCGTGTTGCTGCTTCGTCGAGACCATGGCCTAGACCGCTTACCACCCGGTTCACCTGAATGGTGCCATTTGCCAGGAATACCATCTCCAGCACCACGTCGCCTTCAATCTTCAGACTACGCCCTTCCGCCGTGTACTCCGGGTGTGGCTTCTCTAATATGTCAACAGGCGTCGTGGCGCCTTCGCCGGCCACGGCCTTTTTCTTGGGCGCTTCCGTTGCCACAGTCTGGTCCGCAAAGCCCGTGGACTGCAGCGTGCCCTTCTTGCCCGCTGGCGGAGGATTTGCTGTGCCGTTGCCAAACCCGGTGCTCGCTACCGTGCCGCGAATTCCTTTGTCACCGCCGGTGCCGTTGCCATATCCCGGTCCACCCGGCAATGCCGGCGAGCCGAGACGATTGACGTTGGTAGTCTTGTTTGGATCACCCTTGCCAGCTACCCCATTGGGATCGCCAAACCCGCCAGTTTGCACTTTGTTTACCGGGGCCACCACCGTTGCCGGTGCCGCGCTCCCGGAGGACATCATGCCGACTTTCACATCTTCTTTCGGCTTCTTCGGCTGACTCGTCGGCGTATCGATCTTTACCTGCTCGAACACAGGATTCAGTTCTACCGGCTTCGCTTCCAGGGTTTTTATCTTGGGCGGCTCGACTTTTGCCGCAAGAAAGACGTGCGTCTGCTTGGGGTTCAGCTTCACCGGTTCGGGCACCACCGGTTTTGGTTGAGGCGGCGTAACTTTGGCCTTCACCTTTACTGGCGGTGGAGGCGGCGGCGCAACCGGGATCTCCGTAACCGGCTGCATTAGCTCTGTAACACGTAAATGCAATGCCGTTTGCATCTGTGTTGGGAATAGTAGGGGAAGCAGGAGCAGGAAACCGAAGATCGCAAGTTGTACGCCTGCGCTCACGCCTAGGCGGTTCCAGTTGGGTTTGGAGTCGGGGAGCAGGGCAAGGCGTGCTGGAATCGCCTTTGTCCCGATGGCCTTCTTCCAGGCCTGGGGATCTCCGGAACGGCCGCGGTTACCTTCAAAACCGACGCCCATCGACGTCTTACGTGGTGGATCTGCAATCATGGTTGTCATCCGCGTGCCGCCTCGTGAAATTTCCGGCCCACAAAGTGGAATCACCTTGGGAATCAAAGCGCTCCCAAGTCCGCTTGCAGGGTAGGTGCTGCGCTTGAGCAGTACCAGAGTACGTATGTGGCTGGGGGAGCCCGAATAGGACTTTCGTACTAGCGTCGCGAAGTCGCTAATGCTCCCGCGAGCGCACCTACGCGCACCCTTTTCCAACCCGGCGAGGCAGTATTCGTTGCGGGGAGGGCGCGCAACACCCGATAGGATACCTCAAGTTTGCCCGGGGTTGTGTGTCTCCTTTTGCACATATTTACCTCCCCAGGCTTATCCTTAGGTAGAAGGCGGAGCATTCTCGGCGCGGACTCACTTTCTTGGGGTACAGTAATCACCTGAATAGACATGGACAAAGATTTAGAAAGCCGGTCAGCAGACGCGAATATGCTGGACGCGGTGCAGGCACTCAGAGACCGCCCCGCTCTGATCGACAGGCTATACACGCTGGCAAATGCCGAACGCTGGAAGCTTTCTCAGGAACAGTTCGCTGTCGCACTGCAACGCAGCGCAAGCAAGCACCCGGCAACCGGAATGCGCGCTCCGCATCACCTTGAAGAGTATCTTGGCGCGCTGCACCTGGAAGACCTGGCCTTGGCCACCGCTTGCTGTGCCGGAATCGACGCCGCCTGGGAGCATTTTGTGAACACCTACCGGGCTTACCTGCGAACGGCAGCAGGCGCCATCCTTCGCTGCAATGCGGCCACAGCAGAGGCCTGCGACCTCGCCGATTCTCTCTTTTCAGAGTTGTACGGATTGACCGATGGCAAGGGAACGGAGCGGTCGCTCTTTCGTTACTTTCACGGACGCAGTTCCCTGAAGACTTGGCTCCGCGCCGTCCTGGCGCAAAGGCACATTGATTCCATCCGCGCGGGCCGGCGCTTCGAGGAACTTGCCGAAGACGACACCGGCGATGGACCGCCAAGAACCTTGCTCGGTCCGCAAACGCAACCTGTTGACCCGCACCGCGAACGCTACGTCGCCTCCTTCACCCGCGCCTTGCAAACCGCACTCGATTGCCTCGATCCCCAGGAAAAGGAACGGCTCCGCCTCTACTACGCCGAGGAAAAAACGCTTGCGGAAATCGGACGTCTGCTCGGCGAGCACGAATCCAGCGTCTCTCGTCATTTGGACCGCGTGCGCCGCGATCTCCGGCAGGCTGTGGAAGGAATTCTTCGCAAGGGCATCGGCGCCGCCAACGGTTTCGCGGTTCAACCCGGCATGAGCGATGCCGAGATTGCTCTCTGTTTCGAATGCAGCGGCGGAGAAGTCCCCATCGATTTGGATAAATTGCTGCCGCGTTCAAAATCGCCTGGGCCGGCAACCGGAAAGCGCACGCCATGACCGCTCCGTGCAAGAATGCCGCGCAGATTCGTTCTAAGGATGGAGAAGCCTATGGCGCCTGACGAACGCGATCGGATGTTTGACAAAGCGCTTGCTCGCCATCTGCGCCCTGCCGCGCCTGCCGGTGAAGCCCCAGGTATCTCCAGCGCTTCCTCTTCGCAGAGCGCCGCATGCCCTGATCCGGAAACACTGGCCGCTTATCACGAACGTTCACTTCTTCCCGAACAATTGAATTCCTTGAAAGAACATATCGTCGGCTGCGCAAATTGCCAGACCGTCCTCGCTCATCTCGAAATGACGGACGAGATTCCCCTGCAATCCGCGAAAGAAGAACAAGTCCGCGCCCAGGCGGCAATCGCGCCAGCAGCGGCTGTTTCCATTCCAGCTCCGGCTACTTCTCCAGAAGCACGCGCACGAAAATCTCGCCGTCTCCTCCGCTTCCGAGGTGCGCGCTGGCAGTGGCTCGCGCCGGCAGGCGCAATCGCCGCGGGACTTCTTGTCTGGATCGCCCTTCACGAAAATCCCCATTCGCCCGTTCCCTCAGTGAGCCAGAATGAAACCAAAATGGCGAAGAATCAGGCGCCTCCTCCCATCCCTTCTGGTGCAATACGTGAGCCCCAATCTTCCGCTCCCGCGAAACCAAGCGTCACTCTCACGCGTCCGCCATCTCCGGCCGACGAAACAGCCATCGCCAATGGGCGAGCGGCTTCCGGTGTCGCCAGGCAGAGCCAAAGAATGAGCGCCGCCGCAGGCGCCAGGTCTGCGGATTCCAAAACCGATGAGGAGCTCCGCGCACAAAAAGACCGCGAGCGCGATGCTGTCACGGAGCAGATGACGGCCGCCAATCGCGCCGACCTCGACTCCAAAGTTCTTGCCGAAACTTTGCGAAAAAAGGAAGATGCGCGGGCTCAAGCCGAGAAGCTTCAAGTGGAAACCGCTGAGCAGCAAAACACTCAGATTCAGAATCAAAACAACAGTTACGTCTCGCCGAAAGTCGCGGGCCCCGCTCCCATGGGTCAAATGCAATCTTCCGCCAAGACAAAATCCGCCACCGCGGCGGCTGCCGCTGCACCCGCACCCTCCGCTCCTCCCCCTCCGCCAGCCGCAGCTGGTGGCGTCGTATCCAATTATCCCGACACCGGTTCTCTAATCGTCGCCCGTTCGGTTTCTAATTCGCATTTGTTCTCCTCGCCGGGTTCCAACGTTTTCTGGCGCGTCGGTCGCAGCGGCCTCATCGAATTCTCCAAAGATGACGGCGCCACGTGGTCGCGCCAGGCCAGCGGCGTCCGCTCCGACTTGCTAACTGGTTCCGCCCCTTCCGATCAAGTCTGCTGGATTGTCGGCCGGGTAGGCGCGGTTCTTCGGACGGCGGATGGTGGTGCCCATTGGAAACTCATCCCCTCGCCGCTCGTCGAAGATCTCGGCGGAATTCGCGCCACGGACGCCCTCCACGCCACCATCTGGAACGCTCGCGGCACGAAAAGCTTTGAAACCAGCGACGGCGGCCTGACCTGGAAGCCCGTCCCCAATCCGTGATGCACAGCGTCCATGCCCAGTTTCTGGAGTGCAAGAAATTCGGCCAGCATCGTTCTAAGTGAGAAGGCAAATCCAGATTGAGGTGAACGTGATGAACATCCCCGGGACCCGGTCGACCAAACGATTGTTCTTGAAAATTTCCGCCGTTGCTGTTCTCGCCGCCGGAGCTGCAATTCTGTATCCAGCCGTCCGCGGCAACAAAGTTTATGCTGCCCAGGAAAAGGAGTCCGCGCGCGCAAGCGCCCCCGATCAATCCACCAGCCTCGGCGATCAGGCCGACCTGAACGTGACCGTCTACAACTCCAACATCGCTCTCATTCGCGATGTCCGCAATCTCGCTCTTCCCAGCGGCACCTTCCGCCTGAAGTTCATGGACATCGCCGCCACCGTCAATCCCGCCACGGTTCATTTCCGCTCGCTGAACGAACCCGAAAAGCTCGGCGTCATCGAGCAGAACTACGAATACGATCTCCTCGAGCCCGCCAAGCTTCTCCACAAATACGTCGGCAAGGAAGTCACCCTGGTGCGCTCCTACCAGGACAGCGGCACGACTAAGCACGAAGAAATCAGGGCCACTCTACTTTCCGACAACAACGGCCCCGTTTGGAAAATTGGCAACGACATCGTCACCGGAATGTTTGCCGAGAGCTATCGCTTCCCCGAAGTCCCCGCCAATCTCTACGAGCGCCCCACGCTGCTGATGTCCCTCGAAAACTCCGGCGGAAGAAAACAGCAAATCGAAGCGTCCTACCTCGCCAGCAATTTGTCCTGGAATGCCGATTACGTTCTCACCGTCGCCCGCGATGACAAGAACGCCGACCTCGATGGCTGGGTCACCGTCGTCAACAACAGCGGCACCGCCTTCCACAATGCGCGCCTCCAGCTCGTCGCTGGTGAACTAAACCGCGTTGCTGAAGGGGGGCTGAGGGCAAGGAATGACATGGCCGCAGCTATGCCCATGGCGGCCAAGGCTCAGCAGTTCCAGCAGGAAGCTTTCAGCGAGTACCACCTTTACTCTCTCGGTCGCAAGACTTCCGTCGAGGACAAAGAGACCAAGCAAATCAGCTTGCTTCAGGGTTCCGGCGTTCCCGTGGAAAAAATCTTCATGGTCAATGGGCAAAACTACTACTACCACAACCAACAGGCTCCCGGCGCCCCGCTGAAAGATCCGGTGATGGTCTACTACAAATTCAAGAATGAGGAAAAAGCCGGACTCGGCATCCCTCTTCCCGCAGGCAACGTCCGCGTCTATCAGAAGGACTCCAAAGGCGGCATCCTCTTCGCCGGCGAAGACCGCATCGACCACACTCCCAAAGACGAGTTCGTGAACATTCATATCGGCAACGCTTTCGACGTCGTCGCCGAGCACAAGCAGACCGACTACAAGCGCATTGACACTCACACCTGGGAAATGGAATTTGAAGTCACCCTGCGTAACCACAAAGACGGCCCCGTCACCGTGCAGGTGAACGAACCCATCGGCGGCGATTGGGAAATGCTCTCTTCCACCTTCAAGTACACCAAGACCGCTGCCTTCGCCGCCCAATTCATCGTCCCGGTCGCCAAGGACGGCACTTCGGTCCTGAAGTACCGCATCCGAGCGCGCTGGTAGAGCGTCGGGGCATTTTTTCATATGGAGTGCGGGAGCTTGCTCCCGCTTTTCCGTCCCTATTCGCTACTGCTGCTCCGCCACGAAGATCATCTCCGGCGAATCATTCTGGATGGGCGTACGGTCAAAGTCGCCATACTCCGCGGCGACCTGGAACCCGCACCGCGCCAGCAGGTGCTCCACTTCATAGCGGAAGAAATACCGCAGCGGCCAGGCAAACACCATGCGCTCCTTGCGGCCGCCGGGGTGCACCACGGAAAAGATCATCTCCACGTCATTGATCTGCTCCGCGCGATGAAACGCGGCCACCCGCTCCGTGATCTTCACCCGCCGGCCATCAGCGGTGTTGTATTCCGTCACCAGCATCTCCCGCATGTGCACGGGATCATGTATGCGCTCGGCGTCCGTCTGGAACACATCCAGGATCAGCCGCCCGCCAGGCGCGAGATGCTTGCGCGCGCACTCCAGGCAGTCCATCTGTTGCTTTACTTCCAGCAGGTGTTGCAACGGCCGGAAAGGAATAATAATCAAGCGGAATTGTTCCCCAAGATCAAACCGCGCCATATCTCCTTGAACGAGGTGAACACGCTCGCGCTCTTCGGTAAAAAGCGCCGCGCGTTTTTTCACCGCACGCTCGAGCATCCGCTCGGAGAGATCAAGCCCGGTGACCCGCTTTCCCGCTTGCGCCAGCGCCATGGTGACGCGCCCCGTGCCGCAGCCCAGTTCCAGCACCGGATCGCCGAAATCACGCGCCGCATCGCGGTAAAACGCTACGTCCTGCAGCCGCCCCTTCACCACGGGCGACTCGTCGTAATAATCCGCGATAAATGAATCGTAGAGCGCCGATGTCATGAAAATTCTGGACTGATCGCGATCCTCTAAGGGGGCCGAGGCCGCTGGTCCACTGGCTCCTTTACTTCCTTTACCTCATGAACCTCTCTTACCTCATTCCACGATCGCGTCCGCCTCGATCTCAACCAGCATTTCCGGCGCAATCAGCTTGCTCACTTCCACCATGCTTGTCGCCGGCCGGATCTCCCCGAAAAATTCTCCGTGCGCTCGCCCGACTTTTTCCCACTCCGCGATGTTGGTCACAAAAATTCGCGTTCTTACGACGTCTTTCAAGCTCGCCCCGGCCTTACCCAGCGCCGCTTCGATGTTCTTGATGGTTTGTATTGTTTGTGCGCGCAAATCGCCCACGCCCACGATCTTTCCATCCGGCCCCGTCGCCGTCGTCCCCGACACCGCAATCACGTTGCCGATCTTCACCGCCCGTGAGTAACCCACAATCGGCTCCCACGGCGCACCGCTCGAGATATTCTGCCTTGGCATGATGGCCCCCCGTTCTTCGAAATCATTGAAAGAATAATCTACTCTCTTCATGTTTGAACGTAACAAAATGGCTGGTGCCGCTCAGTAGGGGAACTCCTCGGGAAGATGTTAAACTGAATTCCGTTCGGCGGAGAAATCGAGAAGACGGATGAAGTGCAACAACATTCTGGAAGCTGTTGGGCACACCCCGCTGGTGCGCTTGAACCGCATCAATAAGGGCCTGAAGCCGCAGATTTACGTCAAAGCGGAATTCACCAATCCGGGCGGCTCGGTAAAAGACCGCATCGGCATCAGCATGATCGACGAAGCCGAAAAAAAAGGCTTGCTCAAGCCCGGCGGCACGATCATCGAAGGCACTTCGGGCAACACCGGAATGGGCCTGGCGCTGGTCGCCGCGGTGCGCGGATACAAATGCGTTTTCACCACCACCGATAAGCAATCCAAGGAAAAAGTGGATTTGCTGAAAGCCCTTGGCGCTGAAGTGATCGTTTGTCCCACTGCCGTCGAGCCGGAAGATCCGCGCAGCTATTATTCGGTGGCGAAAAAACTTGCGCGCGAAATTCCCAACTCCTATTACCCGAACCAGTACGACAATCCGAGCAACCCGGAAGCGCACTACCGCACCACGGGTCCCGAAATTTGGGAAGACAGCGAAGGCCAGGTCACGCACTTTATTTGTGGTATAGGCACCGGAGGCACCATCAGCGGCGTGGGGAAATTCCTGAAGGAAAAAAATCCCAACGTAAAAATTGTCGGCGTCGATCCGTACGGCTCGCTGTACTACGATTTCGTCAAGACCGGGCAGACTATCAAGGCCAAGACCTACGTTGTCGAGGGCATCGGCGAGGATTTCTTCCCTACGACCATGAACTTGAAAATCCTCGACGACATCTTTCAGGTGAATGACGAAGAATGTTTCGTCGTAGCGCGCCGGCTGGCGAAAATGGAAGGGCTATTCACCGGCGGTTCCGGCGGCGGTTGTATTTCCGCGACGTTGCGCCTTGCCAAGGACTTGGGGCCGAGAGATTTTGTCGTCGCGCTGCTGCCGGACACCGGTACGCGCTACCTCAGCAAGGTTTATAACGATTTATGGATGCACGAGCGCGGCTATGTGGACGCGGCTACCGCCATCACCGCGATGCAAGTCGTTAACGCAAAGCACGCGAGCGGCAAAGTCCGTGAACTGGTCATTGCCCGCCCGCACCAAACTGTGTTTCACGCGCTGAAGACCATGCAGGAGCAGGACATCTCACAGATCCCTGTCTTCGAGGAAAACATTCCCATCGGCACGATCTACGAAGACCAAATTCTGAATCTCGCGTTGCAGGGCAAGGATCTTCGCAAGCTCGTCGTTCGCGAAATGATGAGCAAGCCTTTGCCACAGGTGCCCAGGACCGCGCCCGTCGAACGCATCACCCAGATTCTGAGCCACGAGAATCCCGCGGTCTTTGTTGAAATGGGCGATTCGCGTTTCGAGATTCTTACCAAGTACGACCTGATGAGCACCGTCGCAAGTCTTATGGAACAAAAACGCTGAGCACCTCTTCCGTGCCAAATTTTCAATAGACAGGAAACAGGAACCTTGAAGATCCTCGATTTTAACGAGCGGCTGAAAGACTCGATACTCATCGCCGATGGCGCGATGGGATCGATGTTGCACGAGGCCGTAGGCACGCAGCGCTGCTTCGATGAGCTGAACTCGACGGAGCCAGAAGCGGTGTTTCGTGTACACCAGGCTTACATTGAAGCGGGCGCGCAGATCATCGAAACCAACACGTTTGGCGCGAATCGCTTCAAGCTTGCGCCGCTCGGCCTTGCCGAAGAAGTGCAGCGCCTCAACAGCCGCGGCGTGAAAATCGCCCGGGAAGCGCGCGAATCCGCCTCTCGCGAAGTCTTGATTGCCGGCTCCATCGGTCCGCTCGGGCTCGGCGTGCAGTCGCGGCATCCTGAGCCGGAAGAGATCCAGGATATTTTTCACGAGCAGGCCCTCGCGCTAGAAGAGCGTGGCGTGGATTTCTACATTCTCGAAACTTTCTCTTATATCGAAGAATTGTTGCTGGCGATTGATGCGATCCGCTCGTTTTCCGGATTGCCTATCGTGGCGCAGCTTACCTACTCGGAAGAAGGCACCACCTACGGCGACGTCCGCCCCACCAATGCCGCCTCGCAATTGAAAGGCAAAAACGTACAAGTGATCGGCGCGAATTGCACGCTTGGCCCGCAGGCGCTCTTGCCAATTCTCGCGGAGCTTGCCGCTGTCGACAACATTCGCGTCAGCGGTATGCCCAACGCCGGTTTTCCCAAGCGCGAAGGCGACCGCATCGTTTATCCGAAATCTTCTCCGGAATACTTCGCGCTTTTTGCGCGAGAAGCAGCCGCGCTCGGTATTCGGCTTCTCGGCGGCTGCTGCGGCACGACTCCGGCTCACATTCGCGCCATGGCCGAGGCGGTGAAGTCGCTCCGCCCTGCGAAGGCACATCATTCTGCTCCGTCCGCCGAAGCGGTTTCAAAACCCGTCGCGGTTGCGGAGCGCGACCCGGAAAGCAAATTCTGGAAAAACCTTCAGGCAAAGAAATTCACGGTCTGCGTGGAAATCGATCCGCCGAAGGGCCTTTCGCTCGACCGCATCTACGAGGAGGTCAGCAAGGTGATGGCGTCGAAAAAAGTCGATGCCATTGACATCAATAGCGGCGCCATGGCGCGAGTCGGCATGGACGCGCTGATTGTTGCCGGAGCGCTGGAAGCCCGCGGCGTCGAAACCGTTCCGCATCTCACGACGCGCGATCAGAATATCATCGGCCTGCAAGCGGCGCTTCTCGGTGCGTGGACCGTCGGCGGCGTGCGCAACGTTCTGGCTATCACGGGCGATCCCCCGTCCGTCGGCGATTACCCGGAAACCAGCGGTGTCTATGAAGTCGATTCCGTCGGCCTCGTCAAAGTTCTGCATCGTCTGAATCAAGGCACCGACTGGGCTGGAAAAACTCTCGGAGGCGCAACGAATTTTACGATTGGGGTAGCACTCAATCCCGTCGCCGACGATCTCGACAATGAAATTGAGCGCTTCCACGCCAAGGTTGAAGCCGGCGCGCATTTCGCCATGACGCAACCACTCTTCGATCCCAAACACTGGCACGCTTTCCTGAAAAAACTCGGCGGAAAGCCAGCGATCCCCATATTGATCGGCGTCTGGCCGCTGAATAGTTACAAGCAGGCGCTGCGCTTGAACAACGAAGTACCCGGCATCGTGATTCCCCAGCCTCTGCTGAAGTCGATGGAAACCGCCGGCGCCGCCGCGCGCGATCGCGGCTTCGAAGTCGCCCGCGACATGCTCGCCTGGGCTCGCACCGAACTCGCCGGCGCGTACTTGATTCCGCCCTTCAAGCGCTACGAAGAAATCCTCGAAATCCTGTAGCTCAGGCCTTCAGGCCTGAGGCTTTTCTCTTGCGTTCAGGCGGCTCCGCCAGCCGGATTCACTTCACGGCGGAGAGCTCGGCGCAGCAGCGGCAACAAAATCGCATAAACCAATCCAACGAACACCGGCGCCATCATTCCCCACACGATGATGGCGTGCCAAATCGTTGTCCATAGCAATTTGACCGCGATCCACGCGCCCGCGTGAAACAACGCGTAGATCTGCGGCACGGAAATCGGAAAATGCGGTGCGCGAAAAAGCTTCTCGCCCCACCGAAAAAAAGGCACGAACAGCGCAATCTGCGCCGGATAGACGAAATAATTCACGATTTGAATGGCGGGCAGATTTAACCGCAGGACGATCGCGGCAATCGCGCAGAGCGTCGTGGACCAACCCAGTACAGGAATCACGCCCAAGGTCGCGCCGAGTGCCACACTCAGCGCGATTTTTTCAGGTGTTACTCCCTGCCGCAACAAATCCAGAATCGGCCGGATTAGCCGCCGTTTGAAGAATCCCTCTTCCACAATCAGACCAGCCAACCTAAGGATTCTGCTTCGGAGGAGCCATCGCGCTGGTGTGGTCGTGAACGATCTTCCATCCATCCGGGAAACGCTGCCAGACCAGTGAAAAGACGCCGCCGAGTTCGTCTTTCTCGCGCTTCAAATGCCAGCGGCCAAGAACGAGTGCCGCATCCGGCCCCAAAAACCGAAACTCCAATTCCGAAAAATCGAGTTGCCCCATTGCGGCCCGGTCGGGATAGGTCTTTTTGTAGCGCGCCAACACACCATCCCAACCCCGCGCCACGCCACTGCCCCCGGAAAACGTCAGTTCCGGCGAATGCCAATACCCCACTAGAAAGGCGTCCACGTCGCCCCTGTTCCAAGCGGCCTGCTGCGCGGTAAGAACAGCATGAATCGCCTCCCGGTCGGCAGTGCGCTCATCACCGGGTTTGGCGAATACCTGCCTCTGCACACCGAAAAACCCTGCAATTGCCAGTGCCACAGCTACCAATCCCCAGCGATGCTTCCTCCCCATTCTGCCTCCTCGTAGACCCTTGCACACAGGGAGGATAGGCGAGAGCTGCCCCGCGAACAAGCCTTCTCCCATGCCATGGAATCTCTCATAAGCCGTATATTTTCAATGAGATACGCCAAAGGTTCCAGTCCACTGGTACTTCGGAACTATAGGAATATATTTTCCCCGCTGCCAGAATCCCTTTAGAGGCTGAGGGATGTTTAGCGCAATGCTACTCGCGATCTCCATCGTGGCTCTGTCACAGTTCGCCCTCTATTACTGGAGGGCGGTCCTGGCGGGAGTCGCATCCCAGCCGGTCTCTGACCGGGTGCTGGCTGCCGCCCATGTAGAAAATGGGCGCCTGACCCCACAGCATTTCGAAACCCTGGCAGGCCTGCACGATCTGACCCCCGATCTAAATCCAAATCGAAGCAGCTTGGGTTTGGTCCGCGTGTATTACCGGTTCATCGAAGGTCTTGACGCCATCCTCGGAAAGAGAATTCCTACGTTTGCCGTCTGGAGCGAGCGCGAGCGAGCCATCTGCGCCCGTTACGCGGCTGTTTTGGTCGACCGCCGCCTGCAGGCCAATCTCGATCTCGCGGCTTCCTTGCGGTCCTGCTAATTCGAACGCTTCAAACGCCTCAGTAGCCGTCAGTAGGCCCAGCGCAGCAGCATTGCTCCGGTCGTATATCCCGCACCCACGGTGACGATCAGGACGAGGTCACCCTTATGCAGGCGGCCCTGGTCCACGGCATCGCGCAGCCCCAGGGGAATGGTCCCCGCAGTGGTATTGCCGTAGCGGTCGATATTCACCATCACTTTCGAATCTTCGACTCCCAGCCGTTCCTGAGTCGCTCGAATGATGCGCAGGTTGGCCTGGTGGGGCACCAGCAGTTTCAGATCGTCTTTGGTGAATCCATTTTTTTCCAGTAGACGCGCTGCCATTTCGGCCATTCTGCGCACCGCGTATTTGAACACCTGCGAGCCTTCCTGGTGGACGTAGTGCATGCGCTTTTCGACGGTTTCCTGGCTGGAGGGATGGAGCGAACCGCCGCCGGGCATATAGAGAAATGCTCCTCCAGAGCCGTCGACGTCGTGTTCGAAATCGAGGATCCCTTCCTTCGAATCAGCCGGCTCGAGTAGCACGGCTCCCGCGCCGTCGCCGAACAATACACAGGTGGAGCGATCTTTATAATCCAGGACGGAAGTCATCGTGTCGCTTCCAATGACGAGCACTTTTTTGTGCGTGCCCGCGCCGACAAATTGCGCGCCGACAGTTAGCGCATAAGCGAATCCAGAGCATGCGGCGGAAAGGTCAAATCCCCAGGCTTTCTTCGCGCCAATGCGCTCCTGCACCAGGCAGGCGGTGGCAGGAAAAAACATATCTGGAGTTACGCTGGCCAGGACAATGAGCTCGATTTCTTCCGGGTCCGTTTTGGTTTGCGCGAGCAGAGTTTTTGCAGCCTCCGTGGCCATGTGCGAGCTGGCCATGCCCTGTTCGACGACGTGGCGTTCGCGGATGCCGGTGCGCGTGCGGATCCATTCGTCGTTCGTGGCGACGATTTTCTCGAGGTCCGCGTTGGTCATCACCTTGGGGGGGACGTAGCCGGCAACACCCGTAATTTTTGCCGCGATGCGGTGGGACATGACTCTCCTTGCGAATTACTGCCCTGGCAAAAGAACCTGAATTTTATGCGATAGCGGCGTAGCGATACAAGGCGTCGCCTGGTTGTTCTCAATAGCGGAGCAAGTAGCTCACTTTGACGAAGAACAGGCGGCTGATCGAATTGTTGGGCGCACCCATTGTCGTGACGAAAGGCGGCGCCCCGGGGCGCAGCTGCAGGTCGGCGTAGCCATTGTTGTAGCCAACATAGACGGCCGTTCCAGGGTGGAGCAAGTAGGTCAAAAGCAAGTCGGTCGTAAATTGCTTGGTTGCCGCGATGGGACCGCCGTCGTAGCTGCCAAGGATGGTCTGCTGGTCCACCAGGCTGGTGTTAGCAAGGGTGGCGTTGTAATCCAAAATCAATCGCAAAGATAGTTGCTTCGTGAACTGGTAGTTCAGCTTGGCACGATTCAGGTAGTTGTTGAAGACGCTTTGGCCGGGCGAGAAAGGGGGCGTAGTCCATCCGTCGCGCGTTCCGAGCCGGTAGTAAATCAGCGTCTCATCAAAGCGGAAGCGCGAGGAAGGCCGAAGCGTCAGGCCGAAATTCACGCGCCGGGTACTTGCCAGGAAGGGCAAAAGGCCGGGAGCCGGGAAATAATTCTCTCCGATTCCTTGTGTATACCTCGCAGAGAAAGTGATCCAGTTGTATGGCTGAGTTGTGGCGAGCACGGAGGTGCTGTGCTTCCGGAATCCGATATTGTCGAAGAGTTCGTACGCTTCTCCGCGATTGACGCTGAGGGTCGTTTGCTTGGTCAGGTCCACCTGAAATCCCACGGCTGCTTGCCAGTCCTGCAGAACGCCGGCATGGTTCCAGTCCACCGTTTCGCTCAAGATGGGGCCGAAATCGACTACCTTGCTCTTGTCCGGCCTCCAGAAATAGCCGCCGAAGGCATTGTTCTGACGGATGTCGATGCGATTGACGAAACCGAGCTCGGTGCAGAAATTCGGAGAGAAATCGTTGTAGTTGGTGGAGAAACTAAAGTGCCTGCCGCTGTAGGAAGCGTCAGCCCAAAAAGCATTGCCTTGTTGCGAACCGATTCCATTCGCACTCTGCGGAAACCACAGACAAGGAAAGTTCTGCGAATTCAAATCCTGGCGCGTCCAGCTATGCACGGCTTGCACATCGACGACCCAGTTTTTGGCAATTTTTAAACGCGCGTCGAGAGAAGCCACGCGATTGCTGGTGTCGGCAAAGTCGCGGCTCGAAAAAAAGCCGCCGATGTAGGACTGCTTGCCGAATTCGCGCGTGACGCGCAGAACGGCGTCGGCCGCGCGAGTGTTGTAGGGACCGCTGCTGTAACCCATTCCCGGTTGGCGATCGTCAATGGCCAGTGCGCCCAGCGTCCAATTGCCGAGCTTTCCAGTCATGCGGCTGCCGAATTGCGGATCGGCAATTTGCCGCGAGAAAAAGAGATTAACCGGCGTCATGAAAAATCCGGCGTTTTCGATAAAGAACGGCCGCTTCTCCGGGAAAAAAACGGCGAAACGCTGGTTGACGGTGACTTGCGGGTCGTCGGATTCCACCTGGCTGAAATCCGGATTCAGGGTGACATCGAAGGTCAGGGAATCCTTAGCCACAAATTTCGCATCGAGTCCCGCGCGGTGTTCGAACTGATCGACGAAGGCGGGAGGCGTAGCAGCGTTCGGCGGGTTCGGCTGATTCAGGAAGTGATCGCTGGCGAGCAGCCCGTAGGGAATGAACTGGATGTTGCGCCCCGGGGACACGTTTTCCAGGCCATTGACGGGAGCGAATTGCTGCGTCAATCCCTGGACGCGCTGAGTCACATAGGGCCAATAATCGTATTCGCTCTTGCGAAGAATTACGCGATAAAGCGCCACTCCCCAGGTTTGCTCCGGAGCGTGAGAAAACCGCAGGCTCTTGAAGGGAATGGAAAAGAAAACGATGTAGCCGTCGCCGGTGACGCGGCCGACGTTATCCCAAAGCGTGTCGAAGCTGAAATCGTATCCCTGGCCTTCGGTGTAAATCGCGTCGCTCTGCACCCCCAGGGGATTCGAGAAAAAATAGTACGCGCGGTGAAAGTCGCGATAGGTGTCCAGGAGCAGACCCACGCCGTCGTCCTGCTCGGAGGCTTCGCGTTTCGAAAGATGCGCGCGAACCGCGCCGGCTTCGTCATGGCAAACAAAGACGGCGTACAGATTCTTGTCGTCGTAGGAGAGATAAGCGGTGGTGGATTCCGTCGCGGGCGTGCCGTCGCCGGGCGTGTTCTGGCGGAAATCGGTGACCGTCAGTTCGGCTTCGCGCGGATGATTTTCCAGGAAATCTTCCAGTTTGGGAGCGCGGTGAACCCGGGGAATCTTCGATAGAGGAATTTTAGCCGCATCCGAAGGCGGCGGCGCCGTGACCTGAGCGGAAACACGCGTGGTCACGCCGAACACGAATAAAATCCCAAGGATTAACTTGCGGATGAGAGGCCCCATCTAAGATGTCTTTATATAGCTTCTACTGTCGCTTCGCGCAAGTGCAAAGTCGTACAGGTATTGTTTTGTTGAGTACAACCGTGCCGCGGAGCCGTGGAAGCGCCGGCTCTGCGTCAGGAAGCCGGGGGAAGAATTTCGTAGCGCCATGAAAGCGTGGCTGTTTTCCTGAGCATCGCGGCCACGGAGCAATACTTTTCTTCGCTGAGCTGGATGGTGTGTTTTACCGCGGCGTCGTCCAGCGGGCCGCGGAGACGATAGAGCAATTCCAGCTTGGTCCAGACGGTGGGGGGCTTCGCAGCGCGCTCCCCTGAACAGATCACTTCCAGGGCTTCCAGCTTCTGCCGCTTCTTTTCCAGGATGATGACGATGTCGGTGGCGGTGCAGGCGCCGAGCGCCAGCAACAACAGTTCCATGGGGCCAGGCGCGTGGTTCGACGCGCGGTCGGAATCGACGGTGATAGCATGTCCTGACGGACTGGTGGCCACGAACTGCTGTTCGCCAACCCACTTCACGGTTCCAGTTTGCATGCAGCCTCCCGAAGACAGGATAACAGGACAGGAAGCGGAAACGAGGCGCGGAAATCGCGATTGGCTTTCGAATCGTTTTTTTGGTTTGAATTGCGGGGCGCGGCATGTAGTCTCGATAGCGTTCGTGGAGGAGAGCACAAATGCAAATTCAAATCTCAAAGGCCAAGCGCTTGGTCGCGATCACCGGGCTGGTGCTTACGGCGCTGCTTTGGTCAACGACACTGGGGGCCGGGGCGAAGCAGGGCGCCATGGCCGCGGAGAGCAAAGAGCAGCCGTTTGTGATCGAGTACTATTACAAAGCGAAGTGGGGTCATGCGGAAGAATTTTTGGCGCTATTCAAGAAGAACCATTACCCGGTTTTGAAAAAGGAGATCGAACTGGGCCGGATGCTGAAGGTGAGCATGACCGTTCCGCGCTATCACACCACCGAGGACGGCCGCTGGGATTACCGCGTCACCATCGTTTTCAAGAACGCGGCGATTGCCAACGACAACTTTGACAGCTCGGTGATAATCAAACAGCTCTATCCCGATCAGGAAACCTATAAGAAAGAGGAGCAACGGCGCTTTGAAATCCTGGATGCGCACTGGGATCTACCCATCAAGGACGTCGAACTCGACGCGCGGTGAAGCTGCAGATCGATGCAGCGGATTTTTAGTAGCACAGGATCGGGACAAGGGAGAAAAACCCCCACCCTCAAAAACCGGGGGCGGGGCACCCAAGCTTCGTCTTACGATTTATCGTCCGGGCCACCCGTCCGCGTGACGGATGAAACTGATTACTTCCGGGTTGCCGACCACACGGAAGTTGGCCAGAGCAGTCCATACAAGGAGAATCCATCGACAATACAAGAAAGAGATGAAAGAGAATAACCAGCACATCTAGCTATCAGATCTAAGTCCGGTCAAGCCACTCAGAAATGCCTCGGCCGTGGATGCCAGCGCAGGCGACTTAAAGATATTGTAATGCGTCAATCCCGGTAGTATGGCGAGCTGCGCCCTGCACATCCCAGAGCCATCCCAGCCGCCGTCGCGTTTCCCGCCGCCAAACAACTCAAAGAACTGCACGGCGTGTGCTGTGCGGACCGCATCTGCATCGCCGAACGCAAGCAGCGTCGGCGCTTTGATCCTGCGTACCTCCTCCGACCAGTCATACTCTTTGCGCAGCAACTCTTCCATCTTTGTGAGCAACTTCGGCCAATCCGCGGGCCTCGGCGCAATCCGGGAGTACATTTCGTATATCGGAGTCTTCTTCATCGGCTCGGCCGCCGCCCCAATTTGATCCATCGCTGAAAGGATTTCTGGATACCACCCATCACGCCGGACTGCCGTCGAGACTAACACCAGCTTCCGCAGAATTTGCGGGTTGTCGATTGCGATCCGAAGCGCTACGGCTCCTCCTAGCGAGTACCCCATCAAGTCGATTTGCGTTAGGCCAAGCTCCTTGATAAGCGCAACGATGTCACTGGCCATGGTTTCGATTTTCAGTGGGCGGTCCACGTCGGCGGTTCGTCCGTGTCCCTGTAAGTCCGCAGTGACTACGCTTCGCCCTTTCGAAAGCAACGGCATGATCTCGTTGAAAGTCTCGCCTGTGCCAAGTCCGCCGTGAAGTAGCAAGAGCGGCTCTCCACTGCCATGAATTTCATGGTAGATGTCCAGGCCGTTCACACGAACATATCCATTCTTCGTCACCGTTGTTATAGTGGCCTGCGCTGTTCCGATGCGGTATCCCGCCACGACGATTCTGGCGGCTGTGTCTGCGAGAAATCTTCTTCTGAAAATCATCTGCTTCCGGCCGCGTTGTGAAGTCTCCATGAACTCGTCCACAAAAGCTTATTCACGCGAGGGTTGTCACCGTCAACCACCTCTCCTCGTCTCAAAAAACTGGTCGACCGCACTGGCAAGTGGCTTGGGACCCAGGAGCACCGATCCGTGGTTCCCGCCTTCCAGGGAACGGTAATCCGCATGCGGAAGTATTGCCGCCAACGCTTTCGCCCCGCTGTGAAAGAACACTTCGCTTCTGCTCCCAACCATGATCAGTGTCGGCGTTGTGTTTGACACCCAGCGTTCCTTTGGCAGAGGCTTCCCAGCTTGAGTTTCTTCAAGGATCGCGAGGTCATAAGGCACCGTGTGCGCCATACCCGTCATCTTTGACCATCCGGGCATCAAGAATCGCATCAGCGTTACGCCAAACGGAGGAATGCCCATGCCTTTTGTGAAAAAAAGTTTCACGGCATCGTTGCGGCGGTCCGCTGCGACAAGTTCGGTAATCTGATTGCTAAGGTCTTTTGGCATGGGCGGGCGGCTGTCGTCCACGATGAGTGGCGGTTCATACATGAAGAGCCCTCTCACCATCGTTCCAAGGCGGGTCGCCGCTTCGAGTGCCAGTACTGATCCAGAAGAACTTCCAAACAAGAAAACTGGCTCGCCCGATGCTTCGATCAGTGCCTCTATATCTTCGACTTCGCGCTCCATGGCGTATGGAAGCGTATCCCCGCTCTTTCCTCGCCCGCGGCGGTCGTAGTTGATGACGGTGTAGTGTTCCGAGAGGAGTTTGGCGAAGCGTTTGGTGCCTCCGCGATCAGCCAAGGCCGCGGCTACCAAAATTACGACCGCTCCCTTCCCGGTCTTTTCATACGCAATAGGAGTTCCGTCTTTTGACCTTACGCTTCCTTGTTCCGCGCCCACTGTCACTCCTTCCGTGTCGAACGCAACATGAATCGCGATCAAGACGCCGACAATGCCCAGCAGCAGTAAACCGCCTAGCACTGCTCCAATGCGCAGTAGAATTCGGCGTGCCGGGCGTGCTTCTTTCTTTTGGTTCATGCTTCTGACTCCAAAGAAAGACCTGCTCCCTTGCCTAGAAGGTCCGCCAGCCGGTCATAGCACTCGGCTGCGCCATGTTCCATCCCCGAGGCAATCACTGCGTCACGAACGTCCTTTGACGGATAAAGAATGGTGCAGGTGTAAATCGTTTTTCCGTTTTCTTCGCGCAGCAACAGCGTGTTTACTGTCTCCCCGGGAAAATCGTCGTAAGCTTCCGTGGACACAATCCGCTCCGGCGGCACAATCTCCCGATAGACTCCGCTCATCCCCATTTCCTTGCCTTCTGGCGAGTGCAGGACCGAACGCCATCTGCCACCTACTCGCAGATCAATCTCACTTACAATCAGCGACCATCCTCGCGGTCCCATCCACCGCTTGAGCAACTCGGGTTTGGTCATGGCCTCGAATACGATCGCGGGGGGAGCGTTAAATACCCGCGTCAAAACCGCCTCGCAATCGCTTATCAGCGTGACTTGCAACGCTCCGGTATTTCTCATGATCCTTTCCTCCGGCGTTTCCGGTGTTCTTTCTTTCTTTCCGTAGCTTTCATTTCGTCCAGCAGATCATCGAGCCTTTGGAAACTGCCTTCCCAGAACTCTCGGAATTGTTGAAGCCACTCGGTCGCGGCACCTAACCGGTGGCCTTGAATCCGCCGAGGACGCCGCTGCGCATCTTGCCCGTGTGCAATCAACCCAGCCCGTTGCAGCACTTTGAGATGTTTCGAAATTGCCGGCTGGCTCATCGCGAACGGCCTGGCAAGTTCTTTTACCGACGCCTCGCCAGAGGCAAGGCGCAAAAGAATCGCGCGCCGGGTTGGGTCAGCGAGGGCGGCGAACGTGAGGTCCATTTGGTTCGAAGAAATCATTGCATAACCATACAGTTCTACAACCAAGAGGTTATGCTATATTCTGCCGCAAGAGTCAAGTCCCATTCCGCGATCAGCGTGCTGCTGCGCAGGGACGTGCGTCGGGTATTGTCGAAGGACAGCTTGTCCTGAGGCAATTTGACGGGACAGGTTTTTAGACGAAACTTGCCGTTTTTGCCTTGAATCCTGCCGGATCACCTTCGGTAGCTCTAAGTATTCGATAGGTCATCGATGGTCGGCGATTCGGAAGTAATCCAGTTGGCCATCGTGCGGATAAGTCCCGGCGAGTCGGCTTGTGGGGAGTGATCTCCGCGCTTGGCATCGACTCTGGACGGATTATGGGCTAACCGGAAGTGAGACGGATGGACGTGGTAGAGCTACAATGATCTTTCCGGGCCACCCGTCCGTCGCAATCCCCGCTTTTACTTTTCGACCACGCGTTTCAGGGAGACTTTCCCCGACCCGCTATGCGGTCCGCTCCATGTGGCTCGCCCTGTCATCTGATCTCCTTTCACCTGCATTTCAATGTGAATTGAGCCTTCACCACTTGGGCCCTGTGGAACGTCAAACGTTAGTTTGTCACCATCTACCTTCCCGCCTTCAAACGAGTCTTGCTCGCTCTCGTTGGGTCCGACGCTTCCTGACAATTTGTTTCCGTCTTGATTCAGAATGGAGTAAGCAGGCTTGGCGTCATTTTCTCCATCCATTTGCAACGTTCCCGACCACTTGCCAGTGACATTAGGCGTGCTGAGGGCCACCGCTGAAAGCATTGCGCCCAGCAGAAGGCCCACAAACAGGTATGATTTTTTCATGGCTGTTCTCCTCAGAATGAGATTGCGAGCTGCAATTGATCCCCAAATTCGCTCTGGCAGAGCAGAAATACAGGCGCTCTGAAAAAAGCGGATCTGGTCGAAATTGCGCCCTGCATTTTTTCTGGCTGAATAGCTAAGATTCATGTTCATTTCTCAATCGAGCACTGCACCCGAAGCAAAAACGGACAGCCTCTTTGACCAGACTGAACCAGTTAACTATTTGCCGTCGCACACATGCGCCATTGCCTGAAATACCATGATGAACAAGGCAAACGACGAAAGCAGCGCCAGCGAGGTCGTAACCACAATTGGGCTTTGTAGGTGAAGTGGCACAGCGACAGAAAACACTTCCCCTAGCGCGGACCGCCATACTCGCGCAACTCCCAGCACACTCTTCTGCTCCCACTCGCCGCAGATCAGATCTGAAAACGTGCTTACCATCTCGCACTTGAAGCGCTGGCGAAACTCGCGCGGGTACGTGAACAACAACATTTTGTACAGGCCACAGCTCACTCGGGCCGCGCTGGTCATAACATCACTCCGATGTCTTCGGCACTAGCTTCTTCTCACGAGCCAAGCGCACTACAGACTCCATGCGGCTGATATCGGCAGCGAGGATTGCCTTTCCCGTTCGGGTCAACTTGTAATACCTCCTCCGATCTTCGTGGTCGGATTGGCCGCCGACGCCCTCCGTTTCTTCAATCAAGTCAAGATCCAATAATCTCTGAATTGTTGAATACAGCGTGCCAGGGCCCATACGGAACTGGTTGTCAGAAATTCGGGAGACGCTCTGCATAATGGCGTAGCCATGCTTCTCCCCGTCCGCCAACGCGAAAAGAATAAAAAACACCGCTGGAGTCAGGGGGAGCAGGTGCTGCAGATTATCTGGAACGCGATTGGCAGTGGGCATGAGTATATCCACTACTGATATATCAATAGCAGATATATTGTGTCAAGAAATTTTTTTGTGGCGGGGTCCTGCCGCATGCTTGAAAAGGAGAAAAGGCTAGCCAAAGGCAGCCCCACCCTTGCATGAAAGCAAAATCGCAAGGATGGACCACCCGGGAGGTCTCACGGATGGAGGGGCAGCCACCGGCCGGCCTGTCCTGAGATTCGGGCGTAGGTTTTGAGGAGCCTGACCGCCTACACGGTTTCTAGGCCGACTTCTCCGTCGCTTTTGGAGCCTGTTTTGCCCACCCAGACCACGTTGCAGCGCACAAAACTGGGCGGGTCCTCACTGAGGATAAGCTCCACCACTTGGCCGCGCCTTAGGTGGAAACTTCCGCGCAGCCGGAAACCTTCTTTCGAGGAATCAAGGACGAGGCAGGGGAGCCTCTTCTGGTTGCCCTCCAGATTGATGACCAAGCTGGCGCGCCTCTTGGACATCACCCGCATCGAGCGCCGGCGTTGTAGCACAGAAAGGCTGGGCATTCTTTCACCCCTGCTCAGGGTTAGAGTTGGTCAGGACTCCTTGAATCCAGGTGTCTCCGTCCAATGTTCGACCGGGGCGTTGAGCCGGATGCCCAGGATATGATTGTTGCTGGGGAGCTTCTTACAATATACGACCGAGCCTTGGACGCAAATTCCAGGCGGGGATGAAACTAGTACCGGCTCGCTTGGCTCCCAGAACTCCTGTGCGACCACCTGGATGCCAAACCTGCTGACATTCTCCGTAGGAACGATTTCAAAGACACCTGGCTTTCGGAGGCTGGTTATCCACAAGGAGGAGCTTAGACGGGCGCGGGTTTCCAACCTTCCAGTTTTTCGACATGCGCTGAACGACAGTCCCGCGACTGACGGCGAATAAGAGCACTCTCCAAGAGAATGTTCTCCTGCTACGTCTCCCGGGAGCTCAAGTGTGGCCCTTTGCGTCATGTGTTCCTATCCGTCCAAGAAATCTCGCGAGCCATGCTTCTAGGCCAGATGAACCTCACGCCGAGAACGCCTCGGGGCTGGGAGCATGCTAGTTATCTCGCTGCGGAGAATACCGAATGCGGAAACGGGAATGGAATCCAGCGCGTGCCTGAATTCACTGTAAGGTGAATACCTGACCAGCAGGCGGGGAAAAGTCAAAATCCGTTTTTGGTCTCACGGACATTGCCGGGAGACAAACCAGACACAAGTACGCCAGGTCGTAAAGGCCAGCCTCCGTCTGAGAAGTCATGAGCCTATTTGACTTGGCTCTCTAGTCGGCTAGGAAGTAATCTCCGCTGCTTGGCACCGACTCTGGACGGACTACTCGCTAACCGGAAACTGACCCACCACCGACTTTTGCACCAACAAAGATTCCTGTGTCCTTCTCACTCAAACCTGTGGGCGAAGCTTGCCGGCGGCAACGTCCTGCACGGCGAGCAGGCGTGCGCTGAGGTCCTCTTTCGACAGGCGCCCCTCGCGGTAGAGCCGGCGCAAAAAATCTGCGGCCGCGTGGCCCCTTTTCTCCGAGTTGCATCCCATGTAACAGGAAACCAGGTTGCGGTACGAATTGCTCCCACCTTCCACGAGTGGCACCACGTGGTCCAGGCAGTGTGCCCAACTGGGCGTGTGGCGCAGGCAATAAAAGCACAGGCCACCCTCGCGCGCATGGATGGCCTGACGCAGGGCGCCGGTTCGCAAGAAATCCACCTCGTCGAGGTTGGCCCCGCTTGAACTGAGCGACGCGAACGTGCCGCCAGCTCCCCTTCGCCGGCGCGGCGCGCGAACCTCTCCCGGCAAGCGCACCTCCACCAGGTGGCCGATGTTGCTGCGTTCGATCAATCGTAGCGCTCCTTTATCCAACAGCCGGCGCACCGCCTCACGCACCGGTCCGTCGGAGAGCCCGAGATGGGGGGCAATCCCGAGAATCGAAAATCGCAGCCGCCGCCTCCCTTCCACGTGTGTGAGCCGCAACAAATGCAAATACACCGTACGATCGATCACCGATAGCCCGAGCCTCGGCGCCAGCGCGTCTAGTTCTCTCCACACTTCTATTGCATCGATTTTTTCGTATTTCAGGGTTGTGTCCTTAGAGTGCGTTTCAAAACTCCCTCTTTAGGCAGCGCCAGGTGATGAGGGCGCAGCCGAGCGTGAGGAAGGCTTCGTGGACGTCCGCGCGGCGATCGTAGCGCAGCGCGAGGCGGTGGAAGCGATGCAGCCAGGCCAGGGTGCGTTCGACAACCCAGCGGAAGACGCCGAGGCCGCTGCCATGAGGACTGCCAGGCTTGGCCACCACCGCCACGATGCCTTGCACGGCGCCGGGCTTACGGCGCGGGCGCCCGGGTCGGCCGGCCACGGCGGGCAGCGCGGCGACGAGCGGCTCGAGTTGCAGAATGTCGGGCACGTTGGCGGCGGTCACGGCCCTCGCTGTCGGCGCGATTCGCATCGGCCGCCGCGCTCGTCCCCTGCACGTTTGACCAGGGGCCGTGGACTCTGCCGGCGCCATGGACGCCGAGAACGCGCCCGCCGCGCCTTGGAAATCGCTGCCCGATTTCCACAAGCGCCCACCGCCCTCTCTTCTGGTAATGGCTTTGAGAACGGACAAAAGACGCCGTGCTGTGCTTGCGCACGGCTAGGACTTGCGCGATACTCACGGCCCGTGCCGCATCGTCCAGTCCCACGTCGATGCTTTTGTCTGGGTTGCCTCAAAACGGTGATACCCACAGTTATATGACGGACCAACCATTGCCCACGGTTTGGAAGGCCTATAAGCTGATACAGCATAAGTTGGATCCAAACTCAGATTCACACCCACCGCAACCTTGATAATCTGGCACGCGATGAGCGCCGTTCCTTGTGGACGAATCGGGGATCGTAGGTTCGGTTTAGAGCGGTTGGGAGGTTCCAGATACAATGTCGCAACCAGTGTTGCCTGACCGCACTACCGTGGTATCCGGGTTGACCGTCAATGTTCCGTTGAGGTTCGCCAGCCTCGCCGCTGGAATTCCGATCCTATTCCTTCGACAAGAATTGGGTTCTGAAGCCCTGATCGTGTTCGTTACTCTTCTCTTCTACCTAGGCCCGTACCTATTAATCGGCTTTGCGCCCCCGCTGAAGCGGCCATTCCAGGTTGGATTTGCCGCTGGCTATGCCTTCGCCATGTCAGTTGCTCTGGTAATTTATTTCGTTGCCCGAAGTCTTGGGTCTCCAACTTCAGCGGCAATTGTCAGTTCGTACGGATTAGGCTTGCTCCTCAACTTCGCACTTTTTACCATTGCAGTCATCACGTGGATACAGCTGCGAAAAAAAATAGATAACGGCGCGACGTTCTCGATGCTCATAGCGGGTCTGGGATGCCCGTTAATAGCTTTTGTCGTGGTGGCCATCCTTGGCAACATGTTTTTCCCATAGGATCTTACGCTCATACAGTAGGTCAAGTGCCAGGCGTTTGGTGTCAACCGGAACCGTGAGGTACCAGCACGTCTCTTAGACTCGCCCTCTTCTGGTGATGACTTTAAGAACGGACAAGAGACGCCGTGCTTGCGCACGGCTAGGACTTACGCGATACTCACCGCCCCTGCCGCTGGCTGGTTTTCAAATGTTTGGTGATACACTTCGTTCGGGAAGACGACGAATCCATGAAACCACCATCGAACGTCAAGACGCCAGCGCAATACATCGCCTCACTCCCCGCCGATCGTGCGAAGACGATCGCGACGGTGCGCGCACTCGTGAACAAGCACATTCCGCGCGGCTACGATGAGTGCCTCGTCTGGGGCACGATCGGCTGGACGATCCCCCTGTCTCGATATCCAG
>Ga0210406_10001483_pt1 | contig 28453 bp, 22 predicted proteins | sample IncBWC30MmetaG_FD_155454 | JGI IMG/M metagenome (GOLD analysis project Ga0210406, IMG submission 155454) | Forest soil microbial communities from Barre Woods Harvard Forest LTER site, Petersham, Massachusetts, United States - Inc-BW-C-30-M | ecosystem: Environmental > Terrestrial > Soil >... | reverse complement strand
TAGTCCTGCGGCACTCCCGTGGGCAGGGGCAGTTGCAGTCCCCTAATAGTTTGCACGCCGGGATTGAAGAGCTGGCTGACGCCCGAGGACTGGAAGAGTCCGAAAGTCGTGTCCCAGCGCAGGCCGTAGTTGATCGTCAGTTGCGGCGTCACCCGCCATGCATCCATGGCATAAATCCCGAACCTCTGAACGTTCTGGGAAAAGCTCCCATTTCCCGCCGGTGTGTCGGTGGTCTGGCAGTTGGAGCCATCGAAAGGAGGCAGGCAGTCAAGCTCGCCCGTCAACTGAGCCGGGTTGGTAAGGTAAAAGGTCGGATTCTCGGTGAGAACGTAAGTGGTCTCGGCCTGGCCGGGGAACGCGCCGCTCAGGACGGGTTCGTGAATGAAGTCGACGCCGAATTTCGGCGCGTGCCTGCCAATCGAGCCGCTCACGTCATAACGGAACTGATACTTCTCCTGGTTGCGAACTACCGGGAACGCCGTGATGGCGGTAACGAATTGATTGTCGCCATACGTCTCGAATCCTGAGATGGTCTTGGAGGTCGAGCTGAACGGAAAAGCCAGTGCGAATCCCAAGTATCCGTTACGCGTTGCCGTACCGTGCAGATAGCTGGTGCCAAACGTGAAAGTTCCCAGCCAGTTGGGGGTGAAGGTAAAGGTGTTGCTGACGGCTCCGTTCTGGTAATTGGAGTGGGCAGTCGCTCCGGTGGAGGGCAACGTGGCTTGTTGCACCAGCGCGTTGTTGGTGGTCGAGTTATCCAGCGCGTAGCGAACGAACCATTGCGAACGCTTCGACTGTGCCCAGTCGAGGCGCACCATGCCGAGGTAGGACTGAAACGGCACCCGCACGTACGGAGGCACTGCAATCGAGGCGGTGTTCGGGATCAGCCCCTGTTGCGCGAGCTGGTTCAGCGCGTTGAACTCGGTGAGGCTATCGGGGCTGTAGTTGATGCTGGCGTGCTCGTTCACCATCTCGAAACCGGAGAACAGCCATAGCTTGTCTTTTACGAGCGGCCCGCCGATGGTGCCGACGTAGTTCTGCCGGGAGAACGGCTGCTTGGGTTCCGGAGCCGGGTTCTCGATGGGAAAACGGGCATTCAGTCCGGATGCACGCTCGTACACCGCGACGCTGCCTTGCCAGTCGTTGGTGCCGCTCCGCGTGCTGATGACCACGGAGCCTGCGGTAGTGCGCCCGATATCTGCGTTCTGCTGCGACGTCTGGACTGCAAACTCGCGGATCACGTCAGGCGAGAAATCCTGGAGAAAGCCACCGATGTAGTCGTCCGAGTTGTCCACTCCGTCGACCGTCAGTTGATTGTTGAGCCCCGAGCTACCGCCGGTCGACACCGCGGTGATGCGAGCCTTGGTCGGGTCGGAGGGCTCGACCGGCTCGGTTCCCGGTACCATGTAAGCGATGTTGGCAAAGCTGCGGGCAGCCAGAGGAATGTCCTGCAGATCCTTCTGGCTGACCACGCCCCCGTTTACTGCGTCCGAGGTATCAAGCTGCTGGCTGGTAATGGAAGATGGCTCGGCTTTCACGTTTACGGTCTGCTGGATTGAGGCCGGCCGCAATGTAACCAGCACGTCGCGCACGTTGCTCACCAGCACCGTTACCTCGGAACTGGCTTCGGCAAATCCCGCCGCGTTCACGACCATGCGGTAGTTTCCAGGCTGCAGGTCGGGAACGTGAAACTCGCCCCGGCTGTCTGTCTTGACTTGCCTCTCCAGTCCGGTGCCCAGCGAGCGAACGGTCACGCCAGCGGACGCGATTCGGCCATGCGTAGCATCTTGGACCTCACCCTGCAGCGTTCCCGCGGGACTTTGAGAGTATCCCGAAACAGAAAAAAACAAGAGTGACGACGCAGCCAGTACCATCGCTGCTATCAGCGGTAGATTGTTGCGTAACGCAAAACGCATTATCGGGCGTGTCCCTTCGGAACAAACTGGCTAGTAACCGCCATCCGAAAGCAAAACCCACTGGCGGCACTATTCTTGTGAAGGTATCGGATGGCGTCCCTCTACTACCATTTGCGTAGGTGCTTGCTACGTGGTTCGGCGAGCTGGTAAATAACCACTTACGTGGCAGAGGACGTACGATGGGACGGCGCGTGCAGACGAAAGCTATTGGCTCTGATACCTTAGCTACTTCGAAGGAGGCTGGCTTGGCGGAATCTTCGACATCACAAGCTGCAGCTTCGAGGACTTTGACCGTCCTTTGCCTGGCGAGCTATTTCAAGGGAGTCGAATTCCTCGTTGAGTGCAAGCGGCAGGGATGCCGCACGTTGCTGCTGACGTCTCAGAGTCTCAATGGCGCCGCATGGCCGCGAGAGTCACTCGACGACATCTTCTATGTTCCCGACGAAGGCAAAACCTGGAAGCTGCAGGACGTCTTGCTGGGCATCAGCCACCTGGCGAAGACCGAGGTGATCGACCGGATCGTTCCGCTGGATGACTTCGACGTGGAGACGGCAGCCACACTGCGTGAGCACCTGCGCGTGCCCGGCATGGGCGATTCCACGGCGCGCTACTTCCGGGACAAGCTGGCTATGCGCACCAAGGCGCGCGACGAAGGCCTTCCTGTTCCCGAGTTCATTCAGGTCCTGAACTATGCGATGTTGGACGAGTTTTTGCAGCGGGTGCCGGCGCCATGGGTGCTCAAACCACGCTCGCTAGCCGGATCGATTGGAGTGAAGAAGATCTCCAGCACGGACGAATTCCGGTCGGCCGTCGACCGGCTAGGCGATCAGCAATCGTTTTATCTGCTGGAGCAGTACGTGCCGGGCGACATATTTCACGTCGACACCATCACCTACGAGAAGGAGTTGCTGTTCTCGGTTGCCAGCAAGTACGGACGTCCGCCGATGGACGTTTCGCACGAAGGCGACATTTTCACGACGCGAACGTTGGCCGAGGGTTCGGAGGATGAGGCCGCACTGCGCGAATTAAACCAGCGGGTGCTGCAGGCCTTCGGCATGGTGCGCGGCGTGTCGCACAGCGAGTTCATCCAGGGTCGTGACGGGAAACTCTACTTTCTGGAGACTGCGGCGCGGGTTGGAGGCGCTCACATTGCCGACCTGGTTGAGGCTGCGACCGGGATCAACTTATGGGCAGAGTGGGCGAAGGTGGAAATTGCGGGGGGTAAGGCTGCTTACCAGGTGTCTCCGGTGCGGCATGATTTCGCTGGACTGCTGATTTCGCTGGCCCGGCAGGAGCATCCCGACACCTCTGCCTACCAGGACCCGGAAATCGTGTGGCGCATGCAGAAGGACCACCACGTCGGACTGATCGTGCGCGCGGCGAACCCGGCGCGCATCGAGCAGCTGATCCACGACTACGCGCAGCGCTTCAAGCAGGACTTTTTCGCGTCACAACCGCCCCGGGACAAGCCCACCAGTTAAGCGGAAGGTAATTTTGCCCGTCCGGCCTTTAGGCGTGATCGTAGAACCGGAAGAACAGCGCCTGCTTCGATACCGGCTCAGCTTTCGCTACCAGAGCCGCCATCTGCTTCTCGCTGAACGGCGTGAATTCGCGCGCCAGTTCGACATTGTGCTCCACCTGGGCCAGCGAGTCGCAGCCGATGATTACGGTTGACACGGGCAGCGACAGCGAGTAGTACATGGCCTGCCGCATGTCCAGCGTGCCCGGAGTCGGCGCCAGTACCATGCCTTCCCAGGAATGTTTTTGCTGCTCGATGGGCGGGGGCGTCCATGTGCTGAGGATGCGGCCGCGGGCCGGCACCTTCATGCCGATGATGCCCATCTGCTTGTCTACCGCCAGCGGGAGCAGTTGCTCTGAAAAGCTGAAGTGATGCGGGTCAGCCGCATTCACCGCCATTAGGATGGTGTCGAACGGATAACGATGGATGGCTTCGATCAATGGCTCGGGACGGAAGTGGCCGGTAATGCCGAGAAAGCGAACCATCTTCTGGTCACGGGCCTCGAGCAAAGCTTCCATCGCGCCGCCCTTGGCAAAGATCTGCTCGATCTCGTTGTTGGAGCCGATGTCATGCAACTGCCACAGGTCGAGGTGATCGGTGTTGAGCAGCTTCAACGACTCTTCCAGCATCTTCAGCGAACCCTCGCGGGTACGCTGAATCGTTTTGCTCGCGAGAAATGCCTCGGAGCGCCGCTTCTTCATGACCTGCCCGACGTAACGCTCGCTCCAGCGCTGCGGTCCGCCGTAGATCGACGAGGTGTCGATGTAATTCACGCCCAGATCGAGTGCCTTCTCGATGATTGGGACAGCAATCGCGTCATTGTCGGAGCGCTCGAGGGCGGCCTGCCCGCCAAGGCTGAAAATGCCGACCTTGTAACCGGTCTTGCCCAGATTGCGGGTGGGCATGGCCTTCTGCGTTGCTGGATTGGAGGGCAGCGACGGCAGCGTGGTGGCGGACACGGGAAGCGCAGCTTGTGCTACCAGCCCCGCGGTGATGGCTCCGCCGGTTTTCAGAAATTCGCGACGGTTTTTGTCTGAAGGATGGCCTGAGTTCTTGCTGTCCATGATGACCTCGCGGGAATTATTTGCAGGTTATCGACACTGCGTTGACGGCAATGTCGTCAGCGATCTACAGGATTATACGCTGCCTGTTCGGGACAGAGTTACGCATTGCACCCAGTGCTCAGCGACGATCTTGTATCCGAAATACCCGGCAGCAGTGCGGCCGCGGATAACTTCCACCGTGCGACCGGAGGATGCGACAATACAGAACTGACCCATACTCTTGCAACGAACAGGCGGGGAACCAAGGCAAATGCTAGCTGGCAACGGATTCACCGATCGCTCCCTCACCTGTGACGAGATCCGCCAGATTGTGAGCACGTCGGCCGCCGAGTTGCAGATCGACGGCAGGCGTGTGCTGATCATTATTCCCGACGGCACTCGCACGATGCCCATGCCGCTGATGTTCGAGATCCTGCAACAGGAAGTGGGCGCCAGGGCTGCGGCTTGCGACTATCTCGTGGCGCTCGGCACGCATCCGCTCATGCGCGATGGGCAACTCTCGTCACTCATCGGCCAGCCAGTCGTCAATGGCGCTTGCGGGCCCTCCAAGCTCATGAACCACCGCTGGGACTTGCCCGAAACTCTTTCGGAGCTCGGAGTAATTCCAGCCGAAGAAGTGAGCCGTGTCTCCGGGGGTTTGCTGGACCAAGCCATTCCCGTTCGCATTAACCGCATGATTCTCGACTACGACCAGGTCTTGATTTGCGGTCCCGTCTTTCCCCACGAGGTGGTCGGATTCTCGGGTGGCAACAAATATCTTTTCCCCGGAATCAGCGGGCCGGAGATCATCGGATGGACCCATTGGCTGGGCGCCCTTCTCGGCAGCTACGAACTTATCGGGACCTTTTCGACGCCGGTGCGCGAGATCATCGACATGGCGGCGGCGCTGGTGAGAGTCCCTGTAGCATGCCTGGCTTTGGTAGTCACTGAAGACAGCGTGTCGGGTCTGTACTTCGGTGCGCCCCGGGAGGCCTGGCGCGCGGCCGCCGATCTCTCCGCCAAGAAGCACATCGTGTGGGTGGACCGGCCATTTCAGCGCGTTTTGTCCGTCATGCCCAGCCTCTACGATGACTTGTGGACCGCGGCCAAGGGCATGTACAAAGTTGAGCCGGCGGTCGCGGATGGAGGGGAGGTCGTTATCTATGCTCCACACATCAGGGAGGTCAGTTACACACACGGTCCGGACATCGACAAGGTCGGCTACCACTGCCGCGATTACTTCGTGAAGCAATGGGAGAAGTTCAAGGACGCGCCGAAGAGCGTACTGGCACACTCTACGCACCTGAAAGGCAAGGGGACCTACAACGGTGAAACAGGCACGGAGACTTCGCGGGTTACCGTAACGCTCGCGACCGGCGTTCCGGAGGAGCGCTGCGGCAGGCTCAATGTGAGATACCTGGACCCCGACAGCGTTGACCCGGAGAGCTGGAACGGACGCGAATCCGAGGGCGTGAAGTTGGTCCGGCGGGCCGGCGAGACTCTCTACCGCCTGCGCGATTCCGGCGGTTCTTAAGTGACCAGGAGATGGCCACATTGGCGCGGAGCATCATGCCGGTCGTCATCGATTCGCCGGGCTGGTTACTGATTCACTCCACTGGCCAGGAAGCCGCCGTCGACAACCAACACTTCCCCGTTCACATAGCTGGCAGCCTCTGAAGCGAGAAAGACGGCCGCTCCGGCAAGCTCGTTCACATCGCCAAAGCGCTTCATGGGAGTGCGCGAGAGAAACTCGTGCCCGCGACCGGTACCTTCCAGCAAGCTGCGGTTCAAGTCGGTGGGAAAGACTCCTGGGGCGATCGCGTTGACGCATACGCCGCGTTGTCCCCACTCCAGCGCCAGCGACTTGGTCAGCGATGCCACGGCCGCCTTGCTCGCCGCATAAGCTGCGACTTCGTAGAGGGCGACAAAGCTGGCAATAGAGGCGATGTGAACGATCCGTCCGTAACCGCGCTCCAGCATGTGCCGGCCGAAGACCTGCGCAGCGCGCAACGTTCCGGTCAGGTTGGTTTCGAGGACGGCGTTCCAGTCTTCCTCGGAGAAGTCGAGTGTCGGCCCGCGCTTTGTGCGGCCGGCGCAGTTGATGAGGATGTCCACCTTGCCGAGAGCGTCGACAGCCTCGTAGAGAACCTGCTCGAGACTGGCGCGGTCTTGGACATCTGAGGGACAGCGCACCGAACGTCGGCCCATCGCTTCGATTTCCTCGGCTGTGGTCGACACCAGGTCGCGTCGTCGAGACGTAGGGACAACGTCAGCGCCTGCGGCGGCGAGACCAAGAGCAATCGCGTGTCCAATGCCGCTGGTTCCACCGATCACAACCGCAGATCTTCCCGAAAGATCTAATCCTTTGTAGGGCATATGCTCCATTGAACACAGTAATTGGCTTGATATGGAATCATACCGAATCGCATGGTGAGCGCTGCCTCATCTCCCCAAATCACGGTCCTGCTGGTGCTTGCTCGACAATCGCGCAATCGGCGGTTATAACTAACTTCCAATTCTCTTCGAGGTTGCTGCTGATGCGTCGTATTGCTGCTATCGCCATTGTGCTCGCGTTTACGCTCTCCGGTTTCGCTCAGACCAAACGCTCGATTACCGACAAAGACCTGTTCCGCTTCCAGTGGATCGGCGACCCTGAGGTTTCACCGGACGGCTCGCACGTTGCCTTTGTGCGCGTGACCGTCAATGAGAAGAAAGACAATTACGACACCGCGCTCTGGATGGTTTCGACTGCAGGATCTGACGTCCCGGTGCGCCTCACGAACGGCAAGCGCGATTCAACACCCCGATGGTCTCCCGACGGCAAGTGGATTGCGTTCGTGCGCGGCAGCAGCGAGCCGCCCAAGGATGGCAAGCCCGTACCGTCGCAGCTCGCATTGCTGTCGCTGGCCGGCGGCGAAGCCTGGGTCATCACTGATCTGCCGCGCAGCGTCGGCGACCCGGTCTGGTCGCCAGATGGAAAACGAATCGCGTTCTTGTGCGATGCGAACGCCGAGGACCTGGCAAAGAAGCAGAAGAAGGAGCCCGCCGGCGAACCGGAGCATGAGAGCGATGTGAAGGTCATCACGCGGGCGATCTATCGCTTCAACGGACAGGGATACCTCGATCCAAAGCACCACCACCACATCTGGATCATTGACCTACCGGCGGCCAGCGAAACCAAGGCGACGCCGAAGCAGATCACGCAGGGCAACTTCGACGAGGAGGAGCCGACCTTCACTCCGGATGGCAGCCGCATCATTTTCCACAGCAATCTCGCCGTCGAGCCGTACTACGAACTCTCGACTACCGACATCATGTCGGTGCCTTCTGGCGGAGGACCGACGGATTCATTGGCCAAGGTGAAGCTCGGCGGCCTGCTTGGCGGTCTGAGCGGCATGGTTCTTTCAGCGGACGGAAAACGAATCGCTTTCATCGGAGAAACGCAGCTGCCGGTGCGATCGTATACCGAGCCCGATTTATGGGTGCTCGACCTGCAGCCCGGAGCGACTGCAAGAAATCTTACGGCCGATTACGACTACGACGTGAACAGCGGAGTGGGGGGCGATAACCGCGCGCCGCGCGCTCCCGGACACTTGGCGCCCGTGTGGAGCAAGGACGGCTCGCAGATTGTGGATGTGGTTGCGAAGCAGGGGCGAGCGATCCTGGTCTCGATCGACGCCACCAGCGGCAAGGTGCAGGAGCTTTCCCACGGCGACCAGGCTGTAGAGCAGTTCACCACATCCGACGATGGAAAGGTCGTGGTGATGAACGTTTCGAACCCGACCATGATCGACGAACTGTTCGTCTTGAACCCCGACGGTTCGCAGCGGCAGATCACCAACATCAACGGGCCCCTGTTCGCGGAGTTGAACCTGACTGCGCCTGAGGAGATGTGGTACACGAGCTTCGACGGAAAGAAGATCCAGGCGTGGATTCAGAAGCCTCCGGATTTCGACCCGGCGAAGAAGTATCCCCTGATCCTCGACATTCACGGAGGCCCACACTCGGCGTACGGATGGGTCTTCGATCACGAGTTTCAGTGGATGGGCGCGAAGGGCTATGTCGTGCTCTATCCCAACCCTCGCGGCAGCACAAGTTACGGTCAGGATTTCGGTAACATCATCCAGTACAAATATCCCGGCGACGACTACAAGGACCTGATGGTTGGGGTGGACGAGGTTGTGAAGCGCGGCTACGTTGATAGTGCCAAGCTGGGTGTGACCGGTGGCAGCGGTGGAGGTTTGCTCACCGACTGGACCGTCGGCCAGACGCATCGCTTCCATGCGGCGGTGTCGCAGCGCGATATCTCGGACTGGACTTCGTGGTGGTACACCGCCGATTTCACGCTCTTCCAGCCGAGCTGGTTCAAAGCCCCGCCGTTCGACGATCCCCAGGACTACATCAAGCGGTCGCCCATAACCTACATCAAGAATGTCGACACTCCGATGATGTTCATCCTGGGGGATGTCGATTGGCGCACGCCTCCGGGCAGCGGCGGCGAACAGATGTTCCGCGCGCTGAAGTTCATGCACAAACCGACAGTGATGGTGCACTTTCCGGGCGAGTCGCACGAACTGTCGAGGTCAGGACAGCCGTGGCATCGCGTTGAGCGCCTCGACTACATCCTGGCCTGGTTCGACAAGTGGCTGATGGGAGTTCCCAATCACGAGTTGAACATGCCTTCGGAGGAAACCGCCGCGGCGCCTGCGAAAGCAGCGACGGAATAGGGCGAGAGGAAGGCGAACGTAAAGGCCCGCCGTTACGGGAAACCGGCTGCGAAGGATATAAATCTTCTAGCCGGCTGTGGTCCCAGCACGCAAGATCGCTTCCCGTAGCCGGTGGTGCCGCTGCAGGAGCCGGAGATAGCGGGTCTCGCCAGAGCCCGCCTTGGCTCGAATGATCTCCAGGAGCGATTGTTTTTCAGCGCGGGTCCATCGCGCCAAACCCGGCGTCAGTGACAGGGCAACGGCAAAATTGCTAAAAGCCCACGGTTCGCGGGCGGTCCAAGTCTCGGGATTCACACCCAGTGACCGCGCCAACGATTTGGTGGCCGCACGACGCATCTTGCCTGCGTCGCCGTCGAATTCATCAGCCATTTTGCGCTGAACGGCAAGCCCCAGGGTTCGCGTGGAGAACGAATCCCAACGACCGATGGGCGAATCACCGAACTCGAAGAACATGTGCCCCTCGGCCAGCTTGCGCAAGGTGCGAGCCGAGGTTCGATGACCGGGATCGACGGCGATTTTCTTCTCTTCCCGCTCGGTGATGGCCAGCAATTCGGGACGGCCGGGACGGAATCCGAGCTTGCGATAGAACCAGAAAGCTCCCGACTGAATCGCTTCTTCGTTGTCCTGGCCGATCTGGTACGGATACACCGAGAAACAGGTTACGCCCGCCATTTGGTTCAACAGCTGCAGGACTTTGGAATAGATCCATGCGGTCTCGCCTTCGCGGAAGGCGTAGAAAGTGTTGAATCCGACCTCGATCCACTCGAAGAGTCCGATGGCCTCGAAGTAGTTGACCGGCACTCCGTTCTTCAGCGTGAATCCGGCGTAGTAGGCACGCAGCGGAAGACGCCACTCGGCATCAAGGCCCCAGATGAACAACTGCACACCCCGGCCTACGTTGGCTTCAAAGGCATGATTCGGATCGGCGTAGGTTGAACCTTGCAGCTCGCGATAACGGACCGCCAGCGCGTCACGCGCCATGTCAACGATCTTGCCACCTTCGATGCGACCCAGCTTTCGCAAATTGAGCGGTGCAGAAGAAAGCTCGTCGGCCAACGCCACCTGTTTGCGCTGAAGGAGCGGAGCATCGTGAAAGAAGTAGCGGGATTCGGGCCGGCGAGCGAGAGTGCGGCTTGCCGACGAACCGCTTAGGTCCCAGGCAAGATTCACACCCAGAGCGTCGTACAAGTCGGTGCGATCAAGTCGGGAGACCGCCAGACGCTCGAAGCTTCGCAGGAGCCATCGCAATTCCCTTTCCTTCCCGCCGGCCGCAGCGTCGATCCAGCGCAAATATGGAGTATCGGCTTCGACGTACGAGTCGTCCGCCAGCAAGGGCATCACCCGCGGCAGAATCGTCGCCATGTTTCGATAACGCTCCTCGACATTCCAACCGACGCGGATGGCCCGCCCGTGACGCTCCACCAGCCAGTGCGCGAGCTCGTACGTCCAGTTATTGGTGATTGTGGTTCCAGCGATGCCGGAGACGGCTTCGTCATCGAATGCCGCTACGTCTGCGCGCGAAGGGTTGAGCCTGGCCACCCAGGCTTCCACGCCGGCAAGAAGCTCGTCCGTGAGTTGGACTACTTTTGCACTCTGGGGGAATGCGCGAAGAAAGAGCATGGTGTCGTGGAACTGAATGAGTGCTTCCACGTCGGGAAGCTCTATTCCGCGCAACATCGGCAGAAGGCGTTCGCATTCTGCCGCGCAACCCGGCCCGTAGGCACGCTTCATGGATTCCAGTTGTTCGAACCGGGCAAGCTGGCGGTTCCGCAATCGGCTCCCTCCGATGACCTTGGCAAGTCGCCCGATAGTGTATCGTGAGCCGGAAGCGAGGGGGGACGAGCTCGCCCGGCTAGCAGTCCAAAAATATTTCGCCATCGGCTAGACTAGAACCTGTCTGATAAACCCCTATCCCGCACGGCAGGCAGCCTCTATCGCGGCTTTGGCAGCATTCAATGTTGCCTGGGTCTCATGGGCGATCTTACCTTTTGCGATTAAGTTGAGGAGCTTGGCTTTCAGGGTTGGCGTCGAGTAATAGTGGCTAATTTCCACCTTGGTTGAACGATGGCCGAGCGTTTGGAACGTCGTTTCCACTCTGTAATCGCTGAGAATCTTGCTGATACCGAATGTGTCCTCCGGCAACACAGTGACGATCTTCTGCAGCGGGATAATTTCGATGTCCTTCTCGATGCACGTGTGCTTCCCGCCCGCAAAATGACATTGATATGACGCGCCTGGTTCGCGGAGAGTCTTGCCAGAAAGAAGATCAACCTTGACCACGCGAGGATGGAACTCCGGGATCTTCGTGAGATCCATGCTGAACGACCACACCGCCTCCAACGGCGCGTTGATGATGACTTCCTGCCTGGATCGGAGGGGTGGCTGCAAATCTTGCCTCCAAATTAATGGGTGAGCTTTCGTTTGAAGTCACGCGGACGCGACTAATTCGGCCCTCACAAATAGCGCAGCACTATTTTGCTTTCATGCAGCCAAGCCGGACCGTCACCTGCTACGAAAACTTAAGCCCAAAACAACCTCAGCTCTTTATCGGGCAGGAAGAGTCTTCGGGCGTTGCCGATGGGTACCACAGCGATGTCGAGCCCGGCCCAATCCGGTTTCCCTAAAATTCCGCTTCCGATCGCTCCTGACCGCCGGACACAAGACCGCATCACCACCGATCGCCCGCATCGAGGTCGGAAAAGTGATTGAGCTGGAATTCGAACAGGTGGTCGACGAACCCATGCGTTACTGGGTGCGGATCCTCCTCCGCGAGAAGAGCCATTACGGGGGTTATTACGTCAACGATGACGACCTGACATCCGCCCCACGAATTAACAACCGGTTGTCGGATTAGTACGGTTCCCATCCTCCGCCCAGCGCCTGGTAAAGCTGAACGTAGTTCTGCAGTTCGGTGTACCACGCCTGTTCCATGTTCAATGCCGACAGGAAATACTGCTGCTGGTAGTACTGTACCTCGAGAAAACTGGTGACACCTCCCTTGAAGCGTACGTCGGCAAGGTCGGCCATCAGTTTGTAGGTATGGGTCTGCTCCTCCACTTTCATGCGGAACTGGCGAGACTGGTTGTAGCCTACGAGACTGTTGGACACATCTCCGAAGGCCTGCAGGACGGTCTGTTTGTACACCAACTCCGCTTCATCGCGCTGTGCCCAGGCGAGATGGTAATTGGAGGTAATCCTGCCGCCCTCAAAAATGGGCTGAACGGCCTGGCCTCCGAGAGACCAGAACGTCGCCGGGCCCTGGAGAAAGCTGGTGATGGCGGTGCTTTGCGCGCCGAAGATGCCGGTGAGCGAAATCTGCGGAAAGAACGCCGCCTTGGCGACGCCAACGTTGGCGTTGGCTGCGACCAGGTTCTCTTCCGCGCGACGCACATCCGGGCGCCGCTGCAGAAGCGCGGAAGGCAATCCCGCCGGCACCTCAGGTATGTGCGGCTGCTCCACCAGGTCGAGGCCACGCGTGATCTGCCCAGGATTCCTGCCCAGCAGGATGCTGATGTTGTTTTCGGTTTGCTCGACGAGTTGTTGCAGGCTGATGACTTCCGCTTCCGCCTGCTGCACCAGCGTCTCGGCCTGGTACACATCGGTGATCGCTGATTCTCCGCCCTTGAACTTGATCTGGTTGAGCTTCAGGATTTCCTGGTCGGCTGTGACGGTCTCCCGCGAGTAGATCAGTTGCGCGTCATATTGACGCAACAGGAAGTAGTTGCTCGCCACCGAGGAAATCAACGTTGTCTGCACCACACTCTGCCCGTACCTGGAGGCGAGCAGGGTTGCACGCGCGGCTTCGGTGGCGCGGCGGTACTGCCCCCAGAAATCAACTACGTAATTGAGCGACAGTGCCGCGATGTCGAAGGTCGGCGCTTTTGGATAGATCTGATTACGCTCGTTGGTGATGCCAAAGCTTCCATTCAACGATGGAAACTGATCGGCGCGCGTGATCCCCAGGTTTGCGTTGGCCTGCAAGACCCGGGTGGCTGCGATCTTCATGTCGTAGTTGTTGGCGAGGGCTTCCTTGATCAGCCCCTGCAGCACCTCGTCCTGGAAGACCGCAGCCCATTGCAGGTCGGCGAAAGTCTGCGCCGCTGGAGGCTGCGTGGAAGCATCGGGCGCAACACCGCGGTACGTGCCGGGCACCGTCAGCGCAGGCCGCTTGTAATTGGGACCGACCTTGCAGGCACAGGTGGCAACAAGCAATAGGAGGGCGGCTGATGTTCTGAGGTTAGTCATGTGCGGCTCCCTGTGGGCCGGTGATCTGGCCTTCTGTTCCGGGCGGCGTCTCCTTCTTTTCGCCGCCGATCCAATGACCGAAGCGCTCGACAACGTCGAAGCTGACGGGGATGAAGAAAATGGCGAGGAACGAAGCCGCCAGCATGCCACCAATCACGACGCTACCCAGCACGCGGCGCGATATGGCGCCCGCGCCGGTGGCTGTCCACAACGGCACGCACCCCAAGAGAAATGCGAACGACGTCATCAGAATGGGACGCAACCTCAGCTTGGCGCCGGTCAGGGCCGCCTCAATGAGCGTCGCACCCTTGTCGTATTCCATCTTGGCGAATTCAACAATCAAGATGGCGTTTTTCGCCGAAAGCCCGATGAGCATGACCAGGCCGATCTGCGCATAAACGTTGTTGTCGAGCTTGCGAAGATAGAGCGTCACAAACGCGCCGAAAACCGCGATTGGCACGCCTAGAAGCACGCTGAAGGGCAGCGTCCAGCTCTCGTATTGGGCCGCCATGATCAGGAAGACCACAAAGAATGCCAGTCCGAAGATGGTGGCCGGCGACACGCCCTGCGCTGCTTTCACCTCCTGATACGACATGCCCATGTAGTCAAATCCCATCTGCTGCGGCATGGTCTTGCGGAAGACATCCTCCATAGCCGCGATGGCCTGGCCGGAGCTGACACCCGGCGCTGCCGCCGCATTGATCTGCACGCAGTTGAACAGGTTGTACCGCATCACAAACTCTGCACCAGAGCGCGGATAAACGTTAGTCAGGGTGCTCAGCGGGGTCATTTCACCAGTCGCATTTCTCACGTAAAACTTGCCCAGATTTTCCGCTCTCGTCCGGTAGTCGCCGTCGGCCTGTACGTACACTTGCCACTGCAGGCCGAAACGATTGAAGAAATTGACCAGCGAGCCGCCCATGAATGTCTGTACGGTCTGGTAGAGATCGTTCAGCGGGATTTGTTGAGTCATTGCCTTAGCGTTATCAACCTTGACTCCGACCTGGGGAACGCCGAACAGAGCGGTGGTCATGACGCCCGAAAGCTCCGGACGTTTGCGGGCCTCAGCCATGAACGCCTGCGTTTGCTTTCCAAGAAAGTCGATGCCGCTGCCTGACCGGTCCTCCAGAACGAACGTCACGCCGCCCGATGTACCTACACCGGGAATTGCCGGAGGTGGGAAGGAGAACGCAAGGCCGGACGGTATTTGGGACAGGGCGCGCTGCAGGTGCGCCTTGATTCCTACGTAACTCGTCTCTGGGGTCTTTCGTTCTCCCCATGGTTTGAAGGAAACAAAGAAGAACGAACTGTAGGTCGCGTTCACGCCGCTCAACATGCTGTAGCCCATTACCGAGCTAACCTTGTCAACGCCCGGAGTCTCCAGGATGGCCTTTTCCACCACCCGGGCGGCTTCCGACGAACGTTGCAGCGACGACGCATCCGGCAACTGCAGGCCGGCATACAGATAGCCCTGGTCTTCGTCAGGCAAAAAGCTGCCCGGCACCCTCTTGCCGAAGAATCCGGCTGCCACTGTTAGCAAGGCCAGCAGCAGGAAAGCAAATCCCGCCTTGTGGATCAAGTGCCGGCACCAGTTCACGTATCCATCGGTGGCGCTACCGAACACCTTGTTGAACCAGCGGAAGAAGACGCCCAGTGGGCCGCGGGATTCCTTCTTGGGCCGCAGCAGCATCGCCGACAGCGCAGGACTTAGCGTCAGCGCGTTGAAGGCCGAGAACAGCACGGAAATAGCGATGGTGACGGCAAACTGCTTGTACAGCTGACCGGTAATGCCGGGAACGAACGCTGTCGGAATGAACACCGCCGCCAGGATGAGGGCGATCGCGATTACCGGCCCTGAGACTTCCTCCATCGCCTTGACCGTCGCATCGTGAGGATTCAGCCCGTGCTCGATGTGGTGCTCCACCGCCTCCACCACCACGATGGCGTCATCCACGACTAGTCCGATCGCCAGCACGAGTCCGAATAGCGACAGCGTGTTAATGGAGAAGCCAAGCAGCGGGAACACAACAAACGTTCCAATCAGCGAAACCGGGACAGCAAGCAAAGGAATCAGGGTGGCGCGCCAGCCCTGAAGAAATATGAAGACCACTATGATGACAAGGACTATGGCCTCTCCCAGGGTCTTGTAAATCTCGTGGATGCCTTCACTCACTGCCAGTGTGGTGTCCAGAGCGACGTCATAGTCGAGTCCCTGCGGGAATCGTCCCTTGGCCTCTTCCATCATCTTGAGAATGGCGGCGCGTGACTGGAGAGCGTTGCTGCCGGGTGTGTTGTAAATGGCGATCAGGGCCGCCGGCCCAGTCGGCGCAGACGGCTTGCCCTCTTCAGGTGCTTTTCCCAATCTGGCGTTATACGAGTAGTACTGCGAGCCCATTTCCACTCGCGCGACGTCTTTCAAGCGCAGGATCGAGCCGTCGGATTGGGCGCGAACCACGATCTCGTCGAAGTCCGCGGCAGTGGGTAGTCGCCCCGGGGCGCGCACGTTGTAGGTGAACTGTTGTCCCTGGGGGACCGGTTCGCCGCCTATTTGGCCGGCGGGGTTGACCTTGTTCTGAGCTTTGACGGCATTCGTGATGTCGGTCACCGTCACTCCCAGGTTTGCCAGCTTGTCGGGATTTACCCAAATGCGCATGGCATAGGGCCCGGCGCCGAATATCTGCACCTGCCCAACTCCTGGCAGCCGGGTCAAGGCGTACTGCAAGTTGATGGTCGCGTAGTTCGCCAGGAAAATGTTGTCGTACGTACCACCCGGCGAGTACAGGTCGAGCAGCATGAAAGGCGCCGTCGTGCCCGGTTGCACGATTACTCCCTGCTGGGTCACCTCGGCTGGCAGTTGCGAATTGGCCTGTCCCTGCCGCATCTGCGCCAGAATCTGATCGGTATTGATATCCGTCCCGAGCTGGAAATCCACGTACAGCGTCATTCCGCCGCCTGAGCTGGCGCTCAGCGAATACATGTAATTCATGCCGCTAACGCCTGACATCTGCTGCTCGATCGGCGTCGCCACCGACTCCGCGATGGTTTGGGCATCGGCCCCGGGATAGGTAGCTTTCACCTGGATCATTGGGTCGGCGATATTGGGAAACTGCGCGGTAGGCAGGCTAAGAATCGAGACCACTCCGACCAGCACCATCAAGATGGCAATGACAATGGCGACAATTGGCCGATTGATAAAAAATTTCGACATGGTCAGTTGCTCCCCGCCGCAGACGCTTCCGCTACGTACGGCTTGGGACTGACCGGAATTCCTTCTTTCACCAACTGAGGGGCTGCCGCTGCAAATTGCTGCACCTTCAGGATGCCCTCAACCACCACCCGCTCGCCGGGCTTCAGGCCGTCGGTGATGATCCAGTTCGTGCCGACCCTGTCTCCGACCTTTACCGGACGAAACGTGGCTTTGTTGTCGGGCGACACCACGATCACCTGGTACAACGACTGCACTTCGATCACTGCCGGTTGAGGTATCAGCAGAGCGTTTGGATTGTCGCTGGTCTGGATGCGTACACGTCCAAAGCCCCCGGGCCGCAGGATGGCGTCCGGGTTGGGAAATTCGGCCGTGAGCTGAATGGTCCCGGTACCGGCTGTAATCTGCCGGTTCACCTGGTTGACCCGTCCGGCGTGGGGGAAATCTTCCCCGTTAGCCTGAATGTACAGCACCGGCACATTGCCTGGTTTCCCGGTACGGATAAGCTCCGAAATTTTCGCTGCACTCCCCAGGTAGTCTTTCTCGCTGATATTGAAGTACGCCCACATCGGGTTTACCTGCGAGATTGTGACCATCTTGGTTGCGGTTCCCACCAGATCACCGATCTGAGACTTGGCGTCACCCGCTATGCCGTCAATGGGGGAATAGACCTTGGTCCAGGCCAGCTCCAACTCGGCATTTTGCAGGGCGGCCTGCTGCGCGACGACTTCCGCCCTGGCGGCAGCCTGGTTGGAGAGATCGGTATCGAGCTGCTTCTGTGGGATGGCATTTTGTGCGGCCAATGGAGTGTCACGGTCAACGTTCGTGGTCGCCTCGGCCAGCTTCGCCGCCGCTACGGCGACTTGCGCCTTAGCATGGTCGACCGCCGCCATGTACTGACGCGGATCCAGTTCAAACAGGAGCTGGCCCTTCTTGACGAAATAGCCGTTCAGGTAATCCTGCTTCAGAAGGTACCCCTGCACCTTTGGGATGATGTCGGCATTCACCGGGCCGGTGAGTTGCGCCACCCACTCCTGGAAGATCGGAACATCCTGCTGCGCAACCTCCGTGACCAGCACCTCAGGAGGCCCCGCTTGCGGCTTCTCTTCTTTCTTCTCGCAAGCGCTGAGCAACAGCAGAGACAGCAGGCCAACAGCCACGTAAGTGGCCTTGCGTTGAAACCGTGATCCCGGTTGTTGACGCTGACTTGGATGTTTCTGGTGGAGTTCCAATGGACGGTGGTCAGGTACGGATTGCATGGGCACACTCCTCGGGGTCGCCGAACAAACTTGCTGAACTGATTCGTTTCGGCTAGAAGTATACCTTTCTAGCTCAATAGCTTGCGGTTTGGCAATTGCGGGCAGGTCGGACCCCTGGGAGTGCAGGAGTTTTGCGCCGGGCGCGATTAGGAGGAGGCAATCCACCGGTTATCGCGGACTGGTAAATCGGTGCGGCGGCGAGCTTGCTTCCGCCTTCGATTCGCCCGTATTCGCCGCGGCTGGCGCAGGCGTGGCCTGAGGTTGCGGGGGCTGGTTCTGCAGCACGAACAGCGTGCCGCTTGGAAGCTTCACGTTCGCATTCGCCGAGAACAAATAGGCAATCCCGTCCTTGTCACGAACGATTCGTAGGTCCTTGATGGGCGGAGTATGAATGCTGGGGCCCTGGGGTGAAACCTCTTTCGCATCCTGGGGCATTCGGTTGGACGATGAGGTGTCGATGCCATCGTGCACCGCGGCGCGAGCGCTCTCCCGTCCGGGGCGCCGGGAGTTGCTCGGGTTGGTCATTGCGTCGGTGTTTTGCGCATTCAGTTGACTTGCATTCGAGATCGCAATCTGGCGCGCTATGAAGGCGTGGAGTGGAATGCTCACCTGTTTCCACTCGGCCCGCTCCACCAGCAGGACCAGCCACGACGGCTTGTCGCCCTGCTGCGGTGCTGCCCCCACGATTCGGCCCGTCAATTTTGCGTTGGCGGGCATCACCACACCGTTGGCGATCAATTGGGGTTCGAGCGTTCTGAATTCAACCGGATCACCTCGATGAGCGTTCTCGGCTTTCACGGTGGTCTTAAGTTCCGCGGGGATAGAGACCTCGCCGACGGCTTGCGGCACAGGTGTCTCCTTCGGCGCCTGCGCGAATGCAGTCGAAATCAGAAGGACAAATATGCAACCCCTTAACATCTGCCACCCGGATCAACTAGAGAAAGGGTAGTACAGACCGGCCAAGGCGTAAAGGTCCCCGCTGTTCTCGTGGTTCGTAACCTCTTCGTAACCCCTGATATCGCGTTCGCTTGACAGTCCTTCGCAGCGCGTTTTACTGTTAGCGCCCACTGTGGTGAGGTGCTCATGACGCTGTCTTCCGTCACCGATGTTGATGACGATCTCGAACAGACCGGCAAGTCCGCCGGACCCTGCGTCATGGTCGTTTTTGGCGCCACCGGCGACCTCACCATGCGCAAGCTGGTTCCGGCCCTCTATAACCTGCAGAAGGCCCACCTCCTGCCTCAGGAATTCTGCGTTCTGGGCGTTGCATTCGACGATTTGAGTCTGGAAGACTTCCGCAAGAAAGCCACCCGCTTCCTGCAGGCGGAGGATCACGGTGTCGAGGCATGGGACCGCTTTCAACAGTCCCTGCACTACGTGCGTGGTGACTTCGGAGACCCTGCCACATACGCCAAGTTGGCCGAGGTACTGGCGGGTATCGACGAGCAGTATCACACCGGCGGAAATTATCTCTTTTACATGGCAACGGCGCCCAAGTTCTTTCGTGAGATTGTGCAGCAGCTCGGAAAATCCGGCTTGTCCAAGCAGGAAAAGGGCCAGTGGCGAAGGGTGGTCATCGAAAAGCCGTTCGGGCAAGACCTGGAGTCGGCAATGGCCCTCAACCAGAACATCAAGGCCGTGCTGGCGGAAAACCAGATCTACCGGATCGATCACTATCTCGGCAAGGAAACGGTCCAGAACATTATGGTGTTCCGCTTCGGCAACGGGATTTTCGAGCCGATCTGGAACCGGCGTTACATCGACCACGTCGCCATCACCAACGCTGAGACGGTTGGCGTGGAATTGCGTGGAGGTTACTTCGACAGCGCCGGCACCTTGCGCGACATGGTCCCGAATCACATGATGCAGCTCATCAGCCTCACCGCGATGGAGCCGCCCGCGTCATTCAGCGCTGACGCCGTGCGTGACGAACAGGCCAAGGTGCTCAATGCCATCCAGCCGCTCAGCTCCGAAGATGTGCTGCACCAGGCGGTCCGCGGACAGTACGGCGCGGGCGTCGTGGCGAATGAGAAGCTGCAGCCTTACCGCTCCGAGCCCGGCGTCTCGCCCGACTCGAAGACCGAGACCTTTGTCGCCATGAAGCTGAACATCGATAACTGGCGGTGGGCCGGTGTTCCCTTCTATCTGCGGACGGGAAAACGCATGGCGAAGCGGCACACTGAGATCAACATCCAGTTCAAGCGGGCGCCGTTTCAGCTATTTCGCCAGACCCCGGTACACAGACTCCAGACCAATCGGCTGGTCATACAGGTCCAGCCGGACGAAGGTATGGCGCTGGGCTTTGGCGCGAAGATTCCTGGCCCGCAGCTTCGACTGGGCTCCGTCGAGATGAGCTTCGAATACTCGAAGTATTTTGGTACCGACCCCTATACCGGCTACGAGGTCCTGCTTTACGACTGCATGATCGGCGACCAGACGCTGTTTCAGCGCGCGGACATGGTCGAAGCCGGATGGAGAATCCTCGACCCGGTCATCGACGTCTGGAGGGCACTACCGACCCGCAACTTCCCCAACTATGCGGCCGGTTCCTGGGGGCCCAGGGAAGCCGATGACCTGTTGGAGCGCGACGGCCGGACGTGGAGGAAAATCGAATGATCCTGGCAGGCGATATCGGCGGTACCAATGCACGGCTGGCGGCCTTCGAGACTGAAGGCAATCGTCTGCAATGCGTGGTGGAAAAGGTCTATCCCAGCCGCGAGCACAATGGACTGCCCGAGATTGTTGCCCACTTCGTGAAGACCGAGGGCATTCCGACCCAGTCGGCGTGCTTCGGAGTCGCGGGTCCGGTCAGGGGCGGGCGCAGCAAGATCTCCAACCTTCCCTGGGTGATCGACTCGAAGGAACTCGCGACCCAACTCCGGCTCCGCAGTGTCGGCCTGATCAATGACCTCGAGGCCTTCGCCTACGGCATCGATGCGCTTGACTCGAAGGACTTCGTAACCATCAGCGAGGGCGCTGGCGATGCCGAGGGCAATATGGCAGTGGTGTCCGCCGGTTCGGGACTGGGAGAAGCCGGGCTCTACTGGGACGGGTTCCGCCATCACCCGTTCGCCTGCGAAGGTGGACACACCGAATTCGCGCCCAAGAACGATCTCGAAATCGAACTTCTCCAGTACCTCATGAAGAAATACGGGCACCAGCACGTGAGCAACGAAAGAATCCTCTCCGGGCCCGGCGTCAGGAATGTCTATGAATTTCTCAGGGACACCGGCAAAGAAGAGGAGCCCGGGTGGTTGAAGGAACAACTGGTGGCGGCTCCCGACGTTCCTGCGTTGATTTCGGAATTGGCCCAGACCAAGAAGACGCCGATCTGCGACCGCACTCTGTCGATTTTCGTCAGCGTGTTTGGCTCGGAAGCCGGAAACTGCGCTCTGAAGTTTATGGGCACCGGCGGCATCTACGTTGCCGGGATCGCAGGCAAGATTGTCCCCAAGATGAAAGAGCCGACTTTCATGGAGTCCTTTCTCGACAAGGGGCGCATGAAGTCGCTGCTCGAGGGCATCCCGATCAAGATCGTGCTCAACGATGATTCGGGGCTGATTGGCGCCGCCCGATTCACGCTGGTGCAGAAGGCGTTTCGCCAGTAGGCCCGACTATCGCTGCGCCTTGACCGAACGTCGCGAGAATTCCAGCGGAGCCGTGTCGTCGTCCTCCAGGCCGGCTGGTTCTTCGCGGCTCAGGGACGGGACCGTTTGCAGCAATCGCACACAACGGTTCCAGCGCAGGATCGCCTCTTCGTTGTCGTTGGGCTTGATCTTCTCCGCGGCCTCGAAGTGCTTCATCGCTTCCTCGAACAACGGCACCCACACGTGGGAAGGACGCCCAGCCCGGGACTGCGCCTTGGCGCGGCGTTCGGACAAAATCCCAAGATAGTACTCCTGCTTGTAGGGATCGGTGAGCCGACGGAAGGTAGCTTCCACCTCCGCGTAGCGGTCTGAAGCCTGGCCGCGAAACTGATCTGTAACCGACAGACCCAGCAGCCGGAGCGCTGCCTGGTTCTCGGGATCGGCGCCAAGGATGTCCTGACAGATCGACTCCGATTCTTCAGGCTCGTTGAGATACCGGTAGAGTTGCGCCTTGGAGAGCGCCCCGTCGATACCCCTTTGCGCGATCGTCTTCAGCTTGTATTCCATTGGGTCCTCCTGACCTGCCCGCAGCCCGTTTGTCACGATCAGAGACGTTTGGATCTCCTCTGCGCTGCGTCAGGCCATGGTCCAGAGCAGGTAGCCTGCGATCAGTGTCCCGATTACGGCGCCGCCATAACAGAGACTGAAGATAACTTCATTCAAGTGCTTGACTCTGAGCCCGTCATACAGCGTGTAACGGAAGCGGTGCGCCCAGTGAAACAGCGACAATGAACACAGCACAAATAGATACATCCGGACCAGCGGAAGGCTGACCAGCGCCATCAGGCTTTGATAGCTCGGGGCCCGCAGCGAACCCAGTGGGAATGCTACTCCAAATAAGAAAAGTTGGACCGGGATCAGCAACGCCGCGACGACTCCACCGGCGCTGAACAGCACCCAGAAGAACGCTTCGTTCGATTGCTTTGCCATCACGTACCTCAAATTCAGCGCATCACCGCAGGATCATCCACGCTACAAATACAGAGATCGCCGCCCACAGGACATAGCTGGGTGCGGCCACCAGTGCACCTGGAACCCGCTTCCCGCCCAGACGAACCGGCATTGCGCTCGGCGCCAGGTTGAACCATGTGATCGCATGAAAAACCACGAAAAGCAATGCAATGACGTTGAACACGATGACGATGGGCGACTCCAGGAACGACTGAAAATCGGCGTATACCTGCGGGCCTCCCTTGAGCGCCGCGAGTTGGAACAGCGTCTCGACCACGAAGATGGCCACGAACACACTGCTCAGCTCACGCAGGATGAACTTCAGATATTGCCGCTGGCCCAGCCACCAGTAGACCGACACACGCCGTCGGTACCAACGCGGATGAAATTCCGTGTACGGTGGCGCGGCGCTAATCGTTTCCGGCTTCGCTGCTGACATGTTTCGTCTCTTCACCTCTTGGCAACACAAACGACTTCAGCCACTCCAGCACAGCCGTCAGTTTGTATTGCTGAATTGCTCCCGCAGGATCCACATGTTTGGGACAAACCCTCGTGCATTCACCGACGAAGGTGCAACCCCAGATTCCGTCGGGATGTGCCAGTTCGTCGATCCGCTCCGCTGCGCCTTGATCGCGGGAATCCATGTTGTAGCGCTGGGCGAGCGCCAGGGCAGCCGGCCCAACAAATGTCGGATCCAGCCCGACCACCGGGCACGCGGCATAACACAGCGTACAGTTGATGCACATGCTGAACTGCTTGTAGCGGTCCAACTGCGCCGGAGTCTGAAGAAACTCGCCTTGTGAAAGTGGTGGCTCGTCGGGATGGATCAGCCACGGCTTCACCTTTTTCAGTTTGACCAGGAAATCGCTCAATTCGGTGACGAGATCGCGGACCACCGGGAAGTAGCGCAATGGCTCAACCCGAATGTTGCTTCCCTTCTTCGCGTAGTCGGTGAGAAAGGTTGCGCACGTGAGCTTGGGCTCTCCGTTGACCATCATGCCGCAACTGCCGCAGATTCCCATGCGGCACGACCACCTGTAGGTAAGCGTGCCGTCGGTCGTGTCCTTGATGTGATTCAGGGCATCGAGGACGACCCATTCCTTGTGAACGGGCACTTCGTAGCTCTGGAAGTACGGCTCCGAGTCCTGCTCGGGAGAATAGCGCGCAATCTCGAGAATGATGTTTTCCGCCATGTCAGTCCGTCTGCCTAATGCTCCTGCACTGGCTTTGAGGTCTGTTGCCCGTAAACTCGTTCGCCCGGCGGCCAGCGCGTAATCGTCACCGGCTTATACTCAACCCGGGACGAGCCGTCAGGGTTGCGATAGTGCAGCGAATGCGCGAGAAACTTTTCGTCGTCCCTGGCCGGGTAATCGGTCCTCTGATGCGCCCCGCGAGACTCGGTTCGATGCAGCGCGCACTGCACGATCGACTCCGCCACGTCTAGCATGAAGCCGAGCTCCAGGGCTGATTCCAGCTCCGTGTTAAACGTGTGGCTGCGATCGTCGAGGCTGATGTCTTGGTAGCGCTCCTGCAGGTCCCGCAACTTCGCCGCGCCTTCGGAAAGCAGCGACTGCTCCCGATAGATCCCGGCACTCTTCTCCACCGTCGATTGCATCTCGGTACGAATGGTGGAAATTCGCTCCCGACCACCGGTCTTATTCAGGAACTCAGACTCGAGCCTCACGCGTTCGTCGTTGGCCTGGGCCATGGCCTTTCCGTTCGGCGCCGGCTGCGACGATGCATAATGGGCCGCTGCACGGCCGGCGCGCGCGCCAAACACCAGGCACTCCGGCAACGAGTTCGATCCCAGGCGGTTCGCGCCATTGATGCTCACGCAAGCGACCTCGCCCGCAGCAAACAGCCCCGCCAGAGGCGTGGCTCCGTCGATGTCGGTGCTGGCTCCTCCCATCATGTAGTGCACTACCGGCCTGACGGGAATCAGTTCCTTGACCGGATCGACATTCTGATACTTCAGGCAAAGCTCGCGGACGAACGGCAACCTCGCGTCGATCAGCTTCTCACCCAGGTGACGCAGATCCAGATGGACGATCGATCCATACGGCGTCTGAATGGTCCGTCCCTTCTGGTCCTCCTTCACGAAAGCCTGCGACAGGCGGTCACGAGGACCCAGTTCCATCGAGCGCAGCACCGGTTTGGCTTCCGGGGTCCCGAGGTTGTAGTCCTGCAGGTAGCGGTAGCCGTCTTTGTTCAACATGTAACCGCCCTCGGCTCGCGCTGCCTCGGTGATGAGAATGCCGGTGAACGGCAGGCCCGTGGGGTGGTACTGCAGAAACTCCATGTCCTTGAGCGGAGCGCCGGCCCGGTAAGCCAGCGCCATGCCATCGCCATTCTTGATGTTGGCGTTCGTGGTGAAGGGGAATATGCGGCCACATCCGCCGGTGCAGAGAATTACCGCCTTGGCGGTGATCGCCTGTATCTTTCCTGACATTAACTCGATGGCGACGACGCCTTGCACTCGCCCGTCGTCCACCAGCAGCCTGGTAACGAACCACTCGTCATAGCGCGTGATCGGGTCGTACTTCAGGGTGGTCTGGAACAGCGTGTGCAGCATGTGGAAGCCGGTTTTGTCCGCGGCAAACCAGGTGCGCCGCTTCTTCATGCCGCCGAATGCGCGCACTGCAATGTGCCCGTCCGGCTCGCGGTTCCAGGGACATCCCCATCGTTCCAGTTGCAGCAGTTCCTGGGGCGCTTCCTTCACGAACGCCTCGACGGCGTCCTGGTCGCTCATCCAGTCACCGCCGGAGATGGTGTCGTAGGCATGCTCGTCCAGGCTGTCGTCCGGCTTCGCCACGCCGGCGGCTCCGCCTTCCGCAGACACCGTGTGGCTGCGCATCGGATACACCTTGGAAACCACGCCAATACTGAGTTTGGGATTGACCTCGGCGGCTGCAATGGCGGCGCGCAAGCCCGCGCCTCCTCCACCTACGAGAAGAACATCATGCGACGATCTATCCATCGACACCCACTAGTGTCCGCACTCCATGTGTTGACGCTCCCACCAAGGCCTGAGTGTCGGCCATTCTCCACTAACGGCCACGCGAAATCAAATGGAAACTGCAAGCGGCTTTGGCGCTACGTTTTTCCGCGGAACAGGAAGATCAATTCGATCAGCAGGATGATGACAACCATCAGTTCCAGCACGAATCCGCGGCTCTGATGAAACTCCTCAATCAAGAAGTGGTAGAGGCCTTCCGCCGTCTTAAGCTTCGCGTTCACGAGGTTTTTGTATTCGGGAACGCCGACCTTGGTTGCCGCCAGCCGATAGAGCCTCGCGGAGAACATGTCGCTGACAAACTTGATGGCGGTATCAGCACGTTCGACCAGTTCTGTTACCTCAACCGTGACGGTGGTAAGGCGCGACGCTTCCCGGCGCATCTGCCACCGCTTTAAAAGGCCGGCCCGGTGCTTCAATGATTCGTAAACGGCGGCCAGTTCGCGGGTCAGCAGTTCGTCGTAGTGGCGGAATTCCAGCAACTGGGAGTTGACGTACTCCAGAATCTGCACTGAAGTCTCGGCGCCGCTCGGGGTGTCGTAGATCAGGGAAGCGTTCCACCCAATAACGATGAGGTCCCGGGGATAGTAGGAAAGAGCTGCCTGCAGTGAATCGTCTTTTTCCGCCTGCGCCAGTTCGGCATGCTCGCCCCTGACGATCTGGGCGATTTGAGGGCCGTGGTCCCGCAGCAGATCCGTGCCCAGTGGCTGACCTTCAACCTCGCTGAGCAGGAACACGTAATAGTCTTCTCCCAGCCAGTGGCTGTAGGGACGCACCATTGCGGGCGCGATGCGCTTGAGCCGGCTGCGCACGATCTTCTCTGCCTGCTGTTCCAACTCGGCGCTGGGCACCCAACGCGCCGCCAGGTTTGATAGCGATTCCCAGTCGCCTTCAAACGGCAGGCTCATCAGGACGCTGATAACTCCGTAGTCGTAATACTTGATTTGGGGCTGGACTGTCTCTCCACTGCCCAGCCGAATTGGCTCGAGGGCCTCGACCACCGGGGGGTTCTCAAATCTAACGTACTCGGGAGTGGCGTGCTTGAAGCTCGGCTCGGTTCTGCGTGCACCAAGAATATCGCGCAGTTGCTCCAGCCTGATCTCCTCGCAGACGTCGTGGAGGATCACGCCCAGTACCGACCCCTTGAGCTTCGCCCCTGGCATTCCAATCGTCATATCTCTGTCCAGATCCAGACTTAGACTAACCTACGGTTGACTTCGAACGATTTTAGGGGTACCCACTAAAATCCTTCGAATCAAAGACTTACGCGTGATTTGCCGAGCAAAACCATGAGCCCGTTTAACTCGCGGGCAAAATATTCTATTCGAATAACTTACACGGCTCGTCCACGACCGACCCGGTCGGTACAACATTCCGGGCCCATGCAAGTCCGGCGAGTTCGGCAGGCATCGAGTTCCGCGCGCCAGGCGGGCGCAAAATCTGCCAGTTCCACTAGTAAAGCTTCGAGGAAGGGTGCGCCAGGGGAAATCTGCGAGGGCACGTTACGAAGGTACCTACATTCCCGAAATGGGACCGGGTCGGCTGCCTGCGGGCAGAAGAACGCCCCGTCCGAGGCGGGCGCGCTCGAACGAGGCGTTGGACGTGGACGATCAGGCGGCGCGGTGGACTTCGCCCTGGTTGAGAATCTCCTTCTCTGCGTTATACCAGTCGTCTTCCTGGTGTCCATCGGATCGCCCACGAGCTTCGTACAGCTCATAGGCCCGCATTTCAATCTGCTTTTGCAAGACCCCGGTTTCCTGTTCCACCGATCGTTGCTGCTTGGTCTGGGTTGCCGGCTCAAATGCTAACGACTTTGACATATGTCCTCCTGAAAAAGATTTTTGGCTGGTTCGGTTGGTTGGAACGATGTTTAACTTGGAGAATACGGTTGCTACAAACCGCAGGTCCACTGGCGAGTGGGAACCTGCGAGCCTGGACGCTTCGGGTTCGTAGAACCCGGCCCGCAGGTGCGCCACTCATGGTTGCGGAGAGAGCGAACCGAAGAAGCGCCGATTACCGCCGAGGTGGCGGCCGCAGATGCGACTCCGGATCGAATCCACTAAAGGGAACCGGGGGTTCGGCGACGACCGCGAGCAGGACTCGCCGCCTGATGGTTGATGCAAGAAAGGTAAACACGCCCGCGCAAAACAACAGGAGCACTGCGCCGACTGCCAGCTTGCGCGATGTCTCGACACCATCGAGGTAGGTCTGGGCGGTTGCCAGCTTATTGGTACGCTGGTGAATGTCGTAATGCGCGAGCCTTGCGTTCACGCAAAACAACAGAAGCAGCGCGCACAAAACGACAGCACCGCCATGCCGCATCGTGGGGCCTGCGGTGAAGCGACTTTCCCCGCGACGGAAATCGAACGGCATGATCGATGCTCCTAATTTGCTTAGACCCAAAAAGTCGGAAAACGCTTCGCGAATTTTTTCACATGATGGCACCGGCGCAAATTCAAGCTGTAAATTTTTCCATCTCACGATCCATGAGAACAGCTGCGCAATCGGTTTAACGGGGCAATTATGGTGCGGCGATTTGGAAGCGCAATACCGCCTGTGCAATGCGGTACTGATACTTTGCCGCGGCGAACTGAATTTGGGCCTCGGTCTGCTGCAACTGGGCCTGGCTCAGTTCCACGATCGAGCTCAGCCCCAGGTTGTATCGAGTTTGCGACAGATCCGCCGCCAAGTTGGTCTGATCGACAAACTGCTGCGTGACGGAGATGCGGCTGAAGGCGGCATTGGCATTCAGCCAACTGGTGCGCACGTCGTTGGCGATGCGGTCCTTCAACTCCCTCAACTGTTCCTGGCTGGCCTGCGCACGCAGAGCCGCTTCGTGCGAACGCGCGGGATACAAGAAGCCGTTGAAGATCGGAATGTTGAGGTTGACACCAATGGCACCGTACCAGCTTTCCAATTGAGGAGCGT
>Ga0210406_10001481_pt1 | contig 28462 bp, 30 predicted proteins | sample IncBWC30MmetaG_FD_155454 | JGI IMG/M metagenome (GOLD analysis project Ga0210406, IMG submission 155454) | Forest soil microbial communities from Barre Woods Harvard Forest LTER site, Petersham, Massachusetts, United States - Inc-BW-C-30-M | ecosystem: Environmental > Terrestrial > Soil >... | reverse complement strand
GCATGAAGAGTTGGCGATCAACTCGCAACTCGTCGGCCCGAGCTCAGCCTGACAAATTATGGTAAATTCTCCCTTAATGAGCGCTGTCAGCATGCCTTCCGTTATCTGCGAGCGCGCTCGCGTGAAGGTTTTGTGTCGTCTGGGCAACGCTCGTTTGGTTTCTCCGATGGAACCAGCCTTTTGACTCCACAGCACGAACCATCACCGCGTAGATTGACATGAGGGGCTGGGTGACAAGATCGGCGGGCGGGGGCGTTCGCGTAGCCTGGTTTTCAGCCTCGATCAGCGCTACAGAGAGACCGCCTTCGGGCGGTCTCTTTGTTATCGGGTGTTCGCTCTCGCGCGGTGGTCAGGAAATCCCGCTGAGATAGTCGAGCCGCCGTTTTTCGTCGCAGCTGTACGGCAACGAGCGGCCTTCGCTGTTTTGTGGAGACCCCATCATCCCCGACTTTGCCCAAAGCTGCGGACGTCACGGGCTTTGCGTGATCCGCCTCACATAAGTGGCCACGCGATTCCGTTAGGTCTTTCGCGTGAGGCCAACCGATCCAAGGGGAGATTTCATATGCGCAAATTCGTTTTGATCGCAGCGATGGTTCTGGTGTCCGCAACCGCTCAGGCCGGACAGTCGCGCAGCCTGACCATGGCATCGACCGACCAGCCGGCCACCTCGACGCAGCCTGCCAAAACCGCCGACGCGGCGAGCCCCGCGGCGCCCGCGGAAACTCCGAAATTCGTCGCGCGTCCCGCCGCCGTCGACACCACGACGACCGCGGCGCCGCCGAAGGCCGATGCCGGCAAAGAGGCTTCCCGGACGGCCAAGGCCGACAAGCCGAAGCACAGGAAGTATTGGACCGAAGCGCGCATCATCGGCGAGCTGCATCGCCACGGCGTTTACTGGTAAGCGGAACTTCGCAAATGCCGTCATTCCGGGATGGTGCGTTAGCACCAGACCTCAGATGGGCAATTGCGCATCGGGGAATCTCGAGTTTCTCAGGTGCGCAATTGCGCACCATAGTTCGATGCTGACGCATCGCCCCGGAATGACATTCACTGCGAAACCGTCTGCACCACGCTGTTGAGGGGGCGCGAGCTGATGGTCGGCAGCTTCATCTCCTTGAGCAGCGCCTCGTCATATTCGCTCAAGGTCTGCACCGGCGCCTTGGCCTTCATCTGCACCACCTTATAGCCGCCGGCTTTGAGGCGGCGCAGCAGCGTCGGCAAGGCTTCCGCGGTGTGCTTCTGGAAATCGTGCATCAGGATGATGCCCTTGCCCGCCTTGTCGAGTTTTCCCATCACCGTCTGCACGATCTTGTCGGGATTGCTGCCCTTCCGGAAATCGAAGCTGTCGAGATCGCACGAGAACATCGCGATGTTGCGGGTGCCGAGATAGGCCATCGTCGACGGATTATGCTCCAACTGGGGAAATCGGAAGAACGGCGAAGGGCTTGTGCCGAGCGCGAGCTTGACCGCACTAAAACCCTTCTCGACCTCGTCCCTGGCCTGGCTCTCCGTCATCTTCTTGGAGTTCAGGTTGGCGTGCGACCAGGTGTGCGCGCCGACGGTGTGGCCGGCGGCTGCGACCTGCCGCAGGATCTCCGGATGATAGGTCGCGTGCTTGCCGATCGAGAAAAACAGCGCCTTGGTGCATTCGTCGTCGAGCGCCTTCAGCACGGTAGGCGTATTGCCCGGCCAGGGGCCGTCGTCGAAGGTCAGCACCACTTCCTTATCGGTCAGGAAGTCGAGTTGCTTGAAATGTTCGAAACCGAAACCCGGCCCGCCAGTGGTGTCGATGACGACGACGCGGCTGACCCCGAGCGCATCCGGATTGGCGCAGCTGGATCTTGGCTGGACCGGCATGGGCACGGCCGCAGCAGCAAGGGGAAGCGCGGCGGTGAGCGCGACATCGTCCCTAGCGGCGAGCTTCGCCGCTTCTGCCGGCAACGGCTCGGCCGGTCTGGCGGCGACGGTTTGAGGCGGTGCCGCGTCGGCCCGCGGCGCAAAAGCCCAGAACCATACTCCGGCGATGACAACCGCCGTCACAACACTGGCCAGCATCAGGCCCAACGCATCACGCATCGTTAGTCTTTCCAAAAACGCAACTGCAACAACGCAACTGCAACAACGCAACTCACTGACTGCGCTACGTCGCGCCGGGCCATTAATGCGAAGGAAGTGTTAACGCCCCACCAACGCGCCTCCGGATTGCGGAGGAATCTCAGACGGGTTGGCCTTCGTGACGGATGTCACAGTCGGGGTTCCGTTAGTGATGGTCATCACAGTCGCAACCGGCGTTTGGGCGCATCGTATCTCCCATCAGAAACGGGCCCGCCTGAGCGGCGCCAATGGGAGCCTAAAATGACCGCATCCTTCACCAGCACTGTCCGCCAGGCCGGCTTGGTCCTGGCTCTCGCCGCCTCGCTGTCCGCGCTGTCGTCGAGTCAGAGCTTTGCCTTCAGCCCCGAGGCGCAGCAGATGTGCACCGGCGACGCCTTCCGCCTGTGCAGCTCCGAGATCCCGAACATCCCGAAGATCACCGCCTGCATGTTCAAGCATCGCGCCGAGCTGAGCAGCGGCTGCCGCACCGTGATGGACCGCGACCTCGCCGCCCAGAAGAAGAAGGTCGCGACCGCAGACTGAGCGAAGCGCGTTACGTCTTGAATGCGACGCCGTCGGGCTGCCACCTGCTCGCATTGCAGCATCCGCTCACGCCTTCCACGCTTGCAGCGTGGTGGCCTTGCGAACTAGAAGACGCCGGCCGCGTTGATTGCCGTATGTGCATTTGCCGGACGGAAGGCGTCACAGATGATCAGGTTTCTCCTCGTCACGCCGTTACTCGTGCTGGCTTCGGCCGGATACGCGCAACAGGGACATGATGCCTGTGCGCGCGATGTCTCGCGCTTTTGCCGGGCTCATATGAATGACGGCGATCAGGTCGTGCTGGCTTGCCTGAAGCAGAACCGCGCCCGGCTCTCAAAGGCCTGCGAAAAGGTCTTGACCGAGCACGGGCAGTAACGCCATCGCGTCACGTGCTGCTGCCGGCCGCGGTCGCGACCACCGGCAACACCTCGGCAGCGGCGCGGTCGGGCGTGTCTTCCTGCCAGCGCACCGATCCGAACGGCCGCTCCAGCATGCGTCGGATCCGCACCGGATCGGGCCCGATATGAAAGGCGATCGCGCTCTGGTGCAGCGCGCGCTCGGATTGGGTGGAGCGGTTGCGCTGGCGCAGGTAATCCAGCCAGGTCGGGCAATGATAGCGCTCGGTCCATAGTTCGGGATCGCCGATGTCGCGCGCGATCGACCAGCCATAGGCGCCGTTGCGCTGGCGGCTGAGCTGCACATCCAGCATCACATTGTGAAAGGCGCGGGCGTTGTCCTTCGCGACGCGATATTCGATCTCGACCACCAGCGGCCCGCTGCGCCCGGTCAGCGACAGCCGCACCTCGGGATCTTCGAGCACTTCGGCGTCTTCGTTGCGCGCGCCGACCCGCGGCATGCCGAGCCACAGCCCGAGCAGCGGCGAGGCCAGCATCAGGCCGGCGGAAACCAACAACGCGGTCTCCACGCCGGCGATGTCGGTCAGCCGGCCCCAGCCCCAGCTTCCGACCGCGATGCCGCCGGCGATCGAGGCCTGGAAGGCGGCCAGCGAGCGGCCGGCGACCCAGCGCGGCGCCGAAAGCTGCACGCCGATGTTGAACAACGCGACCGCCAGCATCCACACCGCCCCTGCAATCACCAGGGCGGCGGCGGTCAGCACCGGCTGGCGGCTCAGGGCCACCGCGGCGATGGCGCCGCCCATCGACAGCGCGCAGGCGCGGATCGCCGACTCACCGGAGAGCCGCTGGCGGATTTGGCCGATGTTCAAGGCGCCGATCACCGCGCCCATCCCGAAGGCGCCCAGCATGATGCCGTAGGTTTGCACGCCGCCATGCAGCAGGTCGCGCGCCACCAGCGGCATCAGCGCCGAGACCGAGCCGCCGATCAGGCCGGTGACGAGGGTACGCGCCAGCACAATCCGGATCGACGGCGAGTGGGCGATGTAGCGCACGCCCGACACGATGGCGCGGTTCAGGCGTTCGCGCGGCAGGCGTGACGGCGCGCTGGTCCTGTCCCAGAGGAACAGCACCACCAAGAGCGGAATATAGAGCAGCGCGTTCGCCGCGAAGGCCGCGACCGCACCGGCGGTCGCAACCACAATGCCGCCGATCGCGGGTCCGAAACTGCGGGCGATGTTGTAGCTGATGCCGTTGAGCGCGACCGCCGCCGGCAGGGTTTCGGCCGGCACCTGTTCGCTAACCGACGATTGCCAGGCCGGTCCGAACAGCGCCATGCCGCTTCCGACCACAAAACACAGCGCGAGCAGGATACTGGGGGTGACGAGATCGAGCCAGGCCAGCACCGTCAGCGCGGTTGCGCCCGAGAGCGAGATCGACAGCGAGACCAGCGCCACGATGCGCCGGTCATACATGTCGGCGATCGCGCCGGCCGGCATCGAAATCAGCATCACCGGCAGCATCAGCGCCGTCTGCACCAGCGCGACCTTGTCGGCATCCGACGTCATCTGGATCATCGCCCAGGCGGCGCCGACCGCCTGGATCAGCAGGCCGAGATTGGAGAGCAGGCTGGCGAGCCAGATGCGGCGGAACACGACATGCCGCAGGGGTGCTGCCACACCGTGGGCGGCGAACATCGAGCGTTTCGGCAGGTCGGTCATGTTCGGTTCCATATGCAATCGTCATAGCGGGCAGCTGATTCTTGAAGAGATGCCCGCGAAAGTTCTGCTTTGTCCAGTACTTAGGCCGTCATCGATGGGTGTCAAAGCACAGCTAAACCTGCCCGAAATATTGAAAGGCCGCCATATCGCGGACCTGATAGGATCGAAACGGCAAACCACGAGGCCGTTCAGTGAGCATAGCCGAAACCTACGATATGCCGGCCACGCGGCCGCCGCTGGTGCCGCCGAGCCCGCCGCGCGCGCCCGAGACCATGACGGCCTTTGGTCGGATGGCGGCGATGCGCGAGAGCGCGATCTCAACCTGGGGGCAGCGCGCTTACGAAGAGGACATCGTTCAGGGCCGCTTCTTCGGGCGCTCCAGCTTTATCGTCAACACGCCGGACGCGATCCGGCATGTACTGGTCGACAACTACGAGAACTACCGGCGCACACCGGCGGGCTACCGGGTGTTGCGCCCGATGCTGGGGGAAGGCCTCCTGATCGCCGAGGGCCGCGCCTGGAAACACCAGCGCAGGACGCTGGCGCCGGCCTTCACGCCGCGTGCCGTCGCGACGCTGGTCCCGCACATGGTTGCGGTGACGGAGGAGACGATCGCCAAGCTCAAGGCCGCAGGCGGCGGGCGGGTCGATCTGCGCGAGATCATGCAGCGCATGACGCTCGAGATCGCCGGCCGCACCATGTTCTCGTTCGAGATGGACCGCCATGGTGCTGCGCTGCGCGATTTCGTAATGGAATATGGCGGGCGGCTGGCGCGCCCGCATTTATTCGATCTGATGTTGCCGCTATCGTGGCCGAGCCCGCAGGATTTCGCGCGCGCCCGCTTCCGCAAGCGGTGGACGCGGTTCATCGCCATGCTGATGGCGGAGCGCCGCGCCGCCGGCAAGAATGACGGCGCCCCGCCGCGCGACCTGTTCGACCTGATGGGCGCGGCGCGCGATCCCGAGACCGGCGCAGCCTTCACCGATGCACAACTCGGCGATGAGGTGGCGACGATGATCCTCGCCGGCCACGAGACCACCGCCACCGCGCTGTTCTGGTCGCTTTATCTGCTGGCACTCGATCCCGTGACCCAGGAGCAGGTGGCGAGCGAGGTGAAGAGCGCCAACGCGGACGGCGCGCTCGATATCGAGCGGCTGAAATTCACCCGCGCGGTGATCGATGAAACCATGCGGCTCTATCCGCCGGCCTTCTTGATTGCCCGCGCGGCGATTGCGCCCGACGTCGTGGCGGGCCTGCCGGTTGCGAAGAATGACGTGATCCTGATCGCGCCGTGGCTATTACACCGGCACGAAAAGCTCTGGCGCGACCCCAATGCATTCATCCCGTCACGCTTCATGCCGCCGGCGCCGCCGCCGGATCGCTTCGCCTATCTGCCGTTTGGCGTCGGCCCGCGGATCTGCATCGGCGCGCATTTTGCGCTGGTGGAAGCAACCCTGGCGCTGGCCAAATTGATCGGTTCGTTCCGCATCGAACTCATCGACAAGGAGCCGGTCATGCCGGTCGGCGTGGTGACTACCCAGCCCGACCGCTCGCCGATGTTTGCCGTCACGTCCCGTTGAGGCATTGCATGTAGGATGCTCCGATACCATTTAGGTGTTCGGCATGAGCGACCTTAAGGCCCAGTTTTCCGTGCTGAAGCAGACCGTCGATCCGGCGGTGGCCGACGCGATCCTGCAGCTGATCGAGGAGGGCGAGGACCACGAGCTCAACCGCATCAATGTCCTGGATTTTGCCAAGCAGACCGGGCTCGACGAAGAGCGGGTGATCTCCGGCTTCCTCCATGCTTCGCGGCTCGGGCTGTTCGACCTCACCTGGAACGTGCTGTGCCCAGGCTGCGGCGGTGTGCTGGATGCGCACGACACGCTAAAATCGCTGAGCCCTGAAGACTACCACTGCGGATTATGCGCCTGCGGTTACCAAGCTTCCGTCGACGAGCAGGTCGAGGTCGCCTTCACGGTCAGCCCACGGGTCCGGCGGATCGCCGCGCACGACCCGAACACGCTGCCGCTCTGGGAATATTTCAAGCAGGTGTTCTGGAGCTCGGGCGTCGATCTCAACAGGGAATCGTTCGAAGCGTTGACCGACGAGGTGACGCTGGATGCGCTGGAGCTGCCGGCCGGCGAAAGGGCGGTGCTGTCGCTGCAACTGCCGCCGCAATTCATCATCGTGTTCGAGCCGGTGACGCATTCCGCCCAGTTCATCGACGTTCAGGGCGAGCCGACCAAGGAGCGTCAGCAGCTTTCACTGATTTACAACAAGGTGCACGCACCGGTCGGGAGCACGACGATGCGTCCAGGACCGTTAAGACTGTCGCTCGACAATCAGGCCGGCGTACGGACGCTGCCCACGGTCTTCATCGCCGCCGACGCGCTTCACGATTTGATCGGCAAGCGCAAGCCGTTCCTCACCGCCAAGCGGATGCTGTCGAACCAGACTTTTCGCGACGTGTTCAAGGCGGACAATCTCAACATCGATCAGCGCCTCAAGATCACCTCGCTGACCTTCCTGTTCACCGACCTCAAGGGTTCGACCGCGCTGTACGAGCGGGTTGGAGATCTCGCCGCGTTCGATCTGGTGCGCGCGCATTTCCAGGCGTTGCTGGAAATCATCTCTTCGGAGAAGGGCGCGGTCGTAAAGACGATCGGCGACGCCGTGATGGCGACGTTCGTCCGGCCCGAGCACGCGATCGTCGCGGGTTTGCGGATGCGCGCCGCCATGGACAAGCTCAATGCTGAGCGCGGCAGTAACGATCTCGTGGTCAAGATCGGCATCCATGAAGGCCCGTGCCTTGCCGTCATGCTCAACGAACGGCAGGATTATTTCGGCCAGACCGTCAATATCGCGGCCAGAGTCCAGAGCCTGTCGACATCTCAGGAAATTCACATTACCGGACCGGTGATCGATGCACCTGCGGTCGCCGAAATCCTCGAAAGGCAGGCGATCAAGCCGATTCAAAAGCAGGCGGCGCTGCGCGGCATTGCCGACAAGATGCTCGTCTACGAGATTCCCTGAGGTGAGTCATTCCGGGGCGATGCGCTAGCATCGAACCCGGAATCTCGAGATTCCGGGTCTGGTCCTTCGGACCATCCCGGAATGACGCGCTAATTGTTTACCGAGATTGCCGAAACGTAATGCAGTCGGCAGAACCTGACTGGATTGCGTCGATCGCTGTTCCAATCCATATATCAGTCAAGGGCCCGCCGGCCGGCGGATCAATCGAACGCACGCGATCTCGGTTAGGAAAACGATGCTGGACGGACTGCGCCAATTCATTGTCGAAATTGTTTCTTCGCAGGCACACGATCAACACGCGTTCGACGATACCGGATATCGGCTGGCGGCGACCGCGCTTCTGATCCACGTGGTCTCGCTCGACGGCGAACCGTCCGATGCCGAGAAACGCAAGCTTCATGGCCTGATCGAGAGCCATTTTGGTTTGGATCCCGGCGCCGCCGATCAATTGATCGCCTCCGCCACGCTGGTCGAGGGCGAGGCGGTCGATCTCTATCATTTCACCAGCGTCATCATGCGGCAGGTCGACGAGCAGGGCAGGCTCCGCATTGTCGAAATGATGTGGGAGCTGGTCTATGCCGACGGCCAGGTCAGCGAGTTCGAGGACAATGTGGTCTGGCGCGCGGCCGATCTGCTCGGGGTTTCGGCGCGCGATCGGATCGATCTCAAGCACCGTGTTGCCGCAAGTCGAGTTGCTCCTTCCACGGCAAGCTGAGCGCGGCCGGGGCGATCCGCCACGCGAAGGGCGGCGGTTCAAGTCCGCTGTGCGGTACCGGACATGACAAATTTTTAATTTGCCGCGCGATTGGTCGCTGCCTGGCATGATAAGCCCTAAGATGTCGCTATACATTCGGCAGTGCGGCACGTCCGGAACGTGCCGATAATGGCTGCTGATATGCTTGCAGATGGCTTGCATCCCGCCTAAGGCGTATGCTCTCGTCGAGAACATCGGAAGCATATCCTGCAATCTATTTAAGAGAATTCGACCGTGAGCGAGCGTGTGACGCTGATTACCGGTGCCTCGGCAGGAATAGGCGCCGAGCTGGCACGCGTTTTTGCCGCGAACGGTCATCGCGTGGCCCTGACGGCGCGGCGCGCGGATCGGCTGGCGGCGCTGGCCGGTGAAATCACATCCGCGGGCGGTGCGGCGCCAATCGTGATTCCATGCGACCTCGAGCAGCCCGAGGCCGGCGAGAAGATTGCCGCCGTACTGGCCGCCCAAGGGGTGGAGGTCGAATACCTCGTCAACAATGCCGGATTCGGCATTTTCGGCCAGGCCATCAGTCGGGACCGCGCTGAGCAGCTCGGCATTATCGCGGTCAACATCCGTGCGTTGACGGATCTGTCGCTGCGGTTCGCCGACGATTTGATCAAGAATCGCGGCGGCATCCTCAATATCGGCTCGATCGCCGGCTTCCTGCCGGGTCCGGGAATGGCGGTCTATTATGCTTCCAAGGCCTATGTGCTGTCGTTCAGCGAAGGGCTGCACGCCGAGCTCGCGCCTCGCGGCGTTCGCGTGACCGTGCTCTGCCCCGGCCCGGTGCCGTCAGAATTTCAAGAACGGGCGGGGTTGGTGCCCGGGCTTGATTCAAGGATCCTCAACGTCTCGGCGGCGGATGTCGCCAAACAGGGCTATCGCGGACTGATGGCCAATGAGCGCGCCGTGCTGCCGGGCCTCGGCGTCAAAATGGTGCCGCTGCTGCTGCGGCTGTTTCCCCGCGCCTTTATCCTCGCGGCGGTCGCCCGGATCCAATTGGGCAAGCTCTGACGCCAGAGTGTGCGCGAACTCACACCAAATTAACGATCACTTAGGTAAGATTGGAGCTTTGGTGCCGAAGCAAAGCCGATGCCGTTCCGGTTAAATAGTGCTGGCGAAAATGTGCTGCCCTTCGTAGCGAAGGGCAACACTGCCGCACTCCCGAGCGCGGAGCCCCGGCCGCCGGTGCTGGTCATCCTGCATCAGGAACAGTCGACGCCGGGCCGGGTCGGCAACGTGTTGCGGGCGCTGGGGCATCGGCTGGATATCCGCCGGCCGCGCTTTGGCGACCAACTGCCCGAAACGCTCGATGCTCACGCCGGCGCGGTGATTTTCGGCGGGCCCATGAGCGCCAACGATCCCGACGAATATGTGAGAAAGGAAATCGACTGGATCCAGATCCCGCTCCGGGAGCAGCGGCCGTTCCTCGGCATCTGCCTGGGCGCGCAGATGCTTGCCAAGCAACTCGGTGCGCCCGTGGCGCCGCATCCGCAAGGCCAGACCCAGATCGGTTACTACCCGATCCGCCCCACAGTGGCAGGGTTGGCGCTGTGCCCGAACTGGCCGGATCAGGTTTACCACTGGCATCGCGAAGGATTCGAACTTCCGGCCGGCACGGAGTTGTTGGCGGAGGGCGATGATTTTCCGGTTCAGGCATTCCGTGCGGGGCACGCGTTCGGCTTTCAGTTTCATCCCGATGTGACTTACGCGATGATGCACTGCTGGACCGCGCGCAGCCGGATGGATCTGCCGGGCGCGCGGCCGCGTCACCTTCATTTTGCCGATCGCGCGGCGTATGACGTCGCCGAGCGCGCATGGCTGAAGGATTTCATCGGCGGCTGGCTCAAGCGCATGCCACTGTCGATCATGTCGGAAGCCGCGGAATAACCGCGCGCTTTCCTTGAAGACCTTTTCAAATCTGCAGATGTGGTAGTGTCGACGCCCACACGCTTGTGAGCGCGCAGGCTTATCTGGCGCGCGGCCGAAAGGTTCGCGCGCCGATCGTCAACGATGAAGGTGAGGGAGATCGCGGTGACCTATCAGCATATTTTGTATGAGGTGAGCGAGAAGATCGCCACCATCACGTTCAACCGGCCCGATCGCATGAACGCCTGGACGCCGATCATGGAGCGCGATGTGCGTCATGCGATGGAGCTGGCGGCCGCCGACGACAATGTCCGCGTCATCGTGCTGACCGGCGCCGGGCGCGCGTTCTGCGCCGGTGCGGATATGGATGCGCTGAAAGGGCTTGATCCCGACGACGTCAAGCGCGCGGCCAACCTGCCGGCCTTCGACATGAACCGCCGGCCGGACTGGCAGACCCGCTACGGCTACTATCCCTCCATACCGAAGCCCATCATCGGCATGCTGAACGGCGCCACCGCCGGCATCGGGCTTGTGCATGCGCTCTATTGCGATCTGCGCTTTGCCGCCGACAACACCGTGTTCACCACGGCCTTCTCGCGCCGCGGGCTGATCGCCGAGCACGGCATTAGCTGGATGCTGCCGCGCATCGTCGGCCACGCCAATGCGCTGGATCTCTTGATGTCGGCGCGCCGGGTCTCAAGCGAGGAGGCGCTGCGCATCGGGCTCGTCAATCGGCTTTATCCGCCGGATCAACTGCGCGAGCAGACCTATTCTTACGCGCGCGATCTCGTCGATAATGTCTCGCCGAGCGCAATCGCCGTGATCAAGCGGCAGCTTTACGACACCCCGTTCCAGACGCTCGCGGAAGCGACCATCGATGCCAACCGCGAGATGGTGGTGGCGCTGCGCGGCAGCGATTTCCGCGAGGGCGTCGCGAGTTTCATCGAAAAGCGGCCGCCACGGTTTACCGGGAAGTGAGGGAGGAGTAGGCCCGTCTTCGCCCCATAGCGCGTCAAAGAACGCGCGTGAACGCGCTTTACGGGCTACGACGCGGCAGCCTTCGCTTGCTTCGCCACGAAAGCGCACGGCGTGGCTTGCCGAGCCGTAGCTTGCGAAGCAAGCGAAGGCTGGTGGAGCCAGGCGGGATCGAACCGCCGACCTCGTCATTGCGAACGACGCGCTCTCCCAGCTGAGCTATGGCCCCTCCGCGGCCGCCTCGCTAACAGATACGGCCGACAAGCGGCGCCATTTACAATCCGCGCCAAGGCCAAGTCAAGAACGGCGAAAAGGGCGCGTTTTCCGCGTTATTTGCCGGCAAGTTCCCTTGTTTGCCGAGGGCGGAACCGATATCTAGCTGAGGTCCCAAGCCAGAGCCCATCAGCCATGCGTGCCGTCCTAGACATCATTCTCATCATTCTCGATCTGTATATCTGGCTGTTGATCGCGTCCGCGATCCTGTCCTGGCTGATCGCCTTCAACGTCGTGAACACCCGCAACCAGTTCGTGGCGGCGGTGGCGGAATTCCTGTACCGCATTACCGAGCCGGTGCTGGCGCCGATCCGCTCGTTCATGCCCAATCTCGGCGGCCTCGACATTTCGCCGATCATTCTGATCCTGATCATCATGTTCATCGAGCGGGTGATCACCTATTACATCTATCCCAGCGTTTTCTGATTTTGGCTCTATGAACCCTTGGCGCCATTCCACCGGGGGCATCAGCGTCGCTTTGCGGGTGACGCCGCGCGGCGGCCGCGACGGGATCGAGGGGGTCGAGACGCTCGCCAATGGGCGCAGCGTGGTGAAGGTTCGGGTCCGCGCCATCGCCGAGGGCGGTGAGGCCAACCGCGCAGTGACGGGGCTGCTCGCCAAGGCGCTTGGGGTGCCCAAGGCAAGGGTGCGGCTGTTGTCCGGCGCGACCTCGCGGCTGAAGCAGATCGCGGTTGACGGCGATCCCAAGCTACTTGGCGATAGCTTGCGCAAGTTGACCGCAAGCCGGATCGATCGAGAGACAAAGGACTGAGATGACGGCCCGCATCATCGATGGAAAAGCCATTGCATCAAAACTTCGCGCCCGCGTCGCCGATGAAGTCGCCCGCGTCAAGCGCGATCATGGTCTGATGCCCGGGCTCGCGGTGGTGCTGGTCGGCAATGACCCGGCCAGCGAAATCTATGTCCGCAGCAAGCACACCCAGACGCAGGCCGCCGGCATGGCGTCGTTCGAGCACCGGCTGCCGGCCGATGTCGCGCAAGCCGATCTGCTGGCGCTAATCGGAAAGCTCAATCGCGATGCGAGCGTGCACGGCATCCTGGTGCAGTTGCCGTTGCCGAAATCGATTCATACCGAAACCATCATCAACGCCGTCGATCCCGCCAAGGACGTCGACGGCCTGCATCCGAACAACGCCGGACGGCTCGCCAGCGGCTTTGCCGCGCTGTCGCCCTGCACGCCGCTTGGCTGCATCATCCTGACCAGAAGCGTGCACGCTTCGCTCGAGGGCATGAACGCCATCGTCATCGGCCGCTCCAACCTGGTCGGCCGTCCGCTGCTGCAATTGCTGCTCAATGAAAACGCCACGGTGACGATTGCCCATTCGCGCTCGCGCGATCTGTCTAAGCTCACCGCGCGCGCCGATCTGGTCTATGCCGCGGTCGGCAAACCTGAGCTGGTGCGCGGCAGTTGGATCAAGCCCGGCGCCACCGTGATCGATGTAGGCATGAACCGGTTGCCTGCCGCCGACGGCAAGACGCGGCCGGTCGGCGATGTCGCATTTACTGAGGCGCTCGATGTCGCCGGCGCGATCACACCGGTGCCGGGCGGCGTCGGCCAGATGACGGTGGCGTGCCTGCTCGTGAACACGCTGCGCGCGGCGTGTGCGATTGCCGGACTGCCCAAGCCGGGGGTGTGAGGGCCGCCAAGATTCACCCGTCATTCCGGGGCGGGAGCGAAGCGAGCGAACCCGGAATCCATACCCACGATCGGGGGTTATGGATTCCGGGCCTGCGCCAAGCGGCGCATCCCGGAATGACGGGGTAATGAGGCGCGAGATTCTCAGGTACGCAATTGCGTACCATAGTTCGATGCTTTGCATCGCCCCGGAATGACGACTTTGCCGTCACTTTACCTTTGCCCGCGCGATGCCTTCTTCGATCAGCCTGTGCGCGTCCTCCGCCGCGCCCCAGCGCAGCACCTTCACCCATTTGCCCCGTTCGAGATCCTTGTAGTGCTCGAAGAAGTGCTGGATCTGGGCCAGCGTGATCTCGGGCAGGTCGCCAAAACTCTTCACCTTGTCGTAGCGCTGGGTCAATTTCGACGACGGTACCGCGATGATCTTTTCATCGCCGCCGGCCTCGTCTTCCATCAGGAGCACGCCGACCGGCCGCACGCTGATCACCGCGCCTGGGACGATCGCGCGGGTGTTGGCGACCAGGACGTCGCAGGGATCGCCGTCGCCGGACAGCGTATGCGGGATGAAGCCGTAATTGCCGGGATAGCGCATGGCGGTATAGAGAAACCGGTCGACCACCAGCGTGCCGGCCTCCTTGTCCATCTCGTATTTGATCGGCTCGCCGCCCACGGGGACTTCGATGATGACGTTGACTTCGCGCGGCGGATCGATGCCGATCGGGATGGCGTCAATGCGCATGGCTGGCTCCGTAGGGCTTTTGAATGCGTGTCGCAGAGGGGTCCGCCGCGGTCAGAAACGGCAGCTTAGTTGGTCCAGGCGAAGGCGACCTTGTCGAGCGATTTGGGCCCGAACTTTTCTGAACTGCGCGCGACCATGCGGCCGCCGAGCGCGCGATAAAACTCCGTCGCCGGATCGTTATCGGAGAGCGCCCATACCACCATGCTCTTCAGCCCGCTCTGCAAAAGGTCGCGCCGCGCGGCGGTGAACAACCGGCGGCCGAAGCCGAGGCCCTGGAATTCCGGGCGCAGATAGAGCTCGTAGATTTCGCCTTCGAAGTGCAGGCTGCGGGCGCGGTTGCGGCCGTAATTGGCGTAGCCGGCGACCTTGTCGCCGAACACCAGCACGCTGACGCGGCTACCCTTGCGGATGGCGCTGTCCCACCAATGCGGGCCGCGGCGGTTGATCAGCTTTTCCAGCTCGGCGCCGGGAATGATGCCCTGGTAGGCCGAACGCCAGGCCTCGTCATGGGTAGACGCAACCGCGGCTGCGTCAGCAGCTCTGGCCGGCCGGACCTCGATCAGGGTTGTGCTCATGGGCGCGATCAAAGCAAGTCGGCGCGCCCGCTTCAAGGTCTATCCTTAATTATCGGTTAACGTGTGGACTTTTTGCATCAGTTTTGTGTTTGAATGTGCCGAAAGAGGACAGGAAGCTGCCTCAGCCGACATCCCGATGATGCGCGGAAGCGCAAAAAACCATATCGGTCGGACGTCACACAAAATCCGGTTCACGGAAAAATGTGAAGGATGTGATTCGCCGCTATGCTGTGACGAAACCGAACCCGAATCTGATTCGCTGGTCAGGCAATTGATGCGCTCGGCAAAGCCGTTTCTCGCGCTGCTGGTTTGCGAGAGCCTCGCCGGCCAGGCCGCGCTGGCAGAGCCGCCGTTGGGCGCCCAAGGGCCCGAAGGCGAGCCCAATCGCGAGCAGCAATGGCGGGTGCCGACGCCCGATGCCGATGTCTCGGCACACGCGGTGCTGTTTCGCCCTCAAGGCGAAGGTCCGTTCCGGCTCGCCTTGATCGCGCACGCGACCACGCAAAATGTGCTGCGTCGCGCGCAAATGCCGCAGCCGGAATACCGTGCGCTGGCGGCATTTCTGGTGGCGCGGGGTTTTGCGGTGCTGGTGCCGGAACGCCTGGGCCATGGCGTGACAGGCGGAAAATACCTTGAGGATCAGGGCGGCTGCGACGACGCCGATTACGTCCATGCCGCGCGCGCTACCGCCGATGAGATCGCATTGCCGCTGGAATTTCTGCGCGCCCAGCCCTTCATCAGGAAAGACGGTGTCGTCATTGTCGGCCATTCGGCCGGCGGCTGGGGGGCGCTGGCGCTGGCCGGTGAGAATGCCAAGAACATTTCGGCCATCATCGCATTCGCGCCCGGACGCGGCGGCCACGCCAATGATTTTCCCAATCAGGTCTGCGCGCCGCACACGCTTGTGGCTTCGGCGGGCGAGTTCGGCAAAACCGCGCGCGTGCCGGTGACCTGGCTGGTGGCGGCCAACGATAGCTACTTCTCGCCCGATCTGTCGCGACGGCTTGCCGGCGCCTTCCGCTCTAGTGGCGGCAAAGTGGATTTTCGCGTGCTGGCGCCTTCGGGGAGCGAAGGTCATTGGCTGGTCGAGACCGGGAGCGGGGTCGGGATCGCTGGCCCCGAACTTGATCGCGCGCTGAAGCTGCAAACTCCGGCGGCGGCGAAAAAGCGATGACGCTCTATTTCCTGGTCAAATATCTGCACGTGCTCGGCGCCATCGTCATCCTCGGCACCGGGACCGGCATCGCGTTTTTCATGCTGATGGCGCATCGAAGCGGCGACGCTGGGTTCATCGCGCGCACGGCGGCGACCGTCGTGATAGCCGATATGCTGTTCACGCTGACGGCCATCATCCTGCAGCCTGTCAGCGGCGGGATATTGATGGAATTGTCGGCGACGGCATTCTCCGAGCGCTGGCTCGCGGCCTCGCTCGGGCTTTACGTGGTGGCCGGGCTGTTCTGGATTCCCGTGATCTTCATGCAGATCGAAATGCGCAATCTGGCGCGCGCCGCCGCGGCGCAAAATCAGTCGCTGCCGCCGCGCTACTTTGCGCTGTTTGGCCGCTGGTTTTGGTTCGGCGTCCCCGGCTTCGGTTCGGTTATGATCATTTTGTGGCTGATGATCGCGAAACCTTTCTGAGCGAACCGATGAACGCAGAAGCGCCTGTCCGAAAAATCCTCGTGTTCGGCGCGTCCGGATTGATCGGACGCTTCGTCACGGATGATCTGCGCGCGCGGGGTTTTTGCACCATCGGCGTCGCGCGGAATTTTTTGCCTTCGCAGCGGGCGAGCGCCCTCGACCCGCAGATGCCGATCCTGTCGATGGATGTTGGCGCGCTGGCGCGGTGGTCAAGACCGGGCCTGCGATCGTGCTGATGATGGTGGCCTTATTGATCTTGGACAAGCGATGAACGTTTGGCCCGACGACGACGTGATCCTCTATGACGGCGTGTGCGTATTCTGCTCGCGCTGGGTCCGCTTCGTGGTCGCGCGCGACGTCGCCGCGCGCTTTCGCTTTACGCCGATCCAGTCGCCTTACGGTACCCGATTGGCGCAGGCCCTCGGCATTGACGCTGGCGATCCCGATACCAACGCCGTCATTCATGGCGGCATGGCTTACCTCAAATCCGACGCCGCGCTGACGGTGTTGTCTAACCTGCCCGGCTGGGGTTTTGTGCGCGTGGCGTTCGCGGTACCAAAACCGCTCCGCGACGCCGTCTACAATCTCGTCGCGCGCAACCGCTACCGGATTTTCGGGAAGTACCAGACCTGCTTCGTGCCGGATGCGGCGATGCGGGCGAGGGTGATGGAGTAGCGTCTGATATGGTGAAACCGTCATTGCGAGGAGCGAAGCGACGAAGCAATCCAGAGAACGCGAAGAAAGAGTGGATTGCTTCGCTTCGCTCGCAATGACGGGTTTCTCAGCTCTTGACGCTCGCCGCCAAAACCTCTTTTGCCGCCCGCTCGCCGGAATCCCGGGCGCCATGCGCGGTGGAGAAAAAATTCGGCGAGGTCGCCTCGCCCGCAAAGAACAGGCGCCCATCGACGGGCGCGGCGAGCACCGCGCGCTTGCCCGCATGGCCGGGCAGGGCGTGCGAATAGGAGCCGCGTGCGAACGGGTCATGCGCCCAGCGCGATTCCGCCAGCGGCTTTAGTTTGCGGCGAAAATCATTGCCGAGAAACCCCACGATCTCGTCGATCGCCTGCGCCGCCAGCGCGCCGTCGCCGGCATCTTCGAGTGCCAGCGCAAAGCGTCCGCCAAAGAAACCCTCGATGCAGGGCTGGCCGAACGGGCGCAGATGATAGGTGCCCATCGCGCTGCGCATGGTGGCGCCACGCAGATTGCCGTCCTTTGGCAGCGCGCCCTTGGATTCCTGGGGCTCGTCCAGCGCCAGCATCACCTTGTCGGCGAGCCCGAGCGGCAGGCCGGCTGCGGCATCGACTTTCACAGGCAGCGCGGGGTGAAAGCGGATCGTCTGATCGGCGATCAAATTGGTCGGCACGGTGACGATCACCTTGCGCGCGGTCAGCGCGCCTTGCGAGGTCTCGATCCGCACGCGCTTACCCGAATGATCGATCAGCGTTACCTGTGTGTTCAGCGCCAGCGGGCCGCGCGCGCCATAGGCCGCCATCAGCGCGCCATAGCCGCGCCTCACGCGCCAATTGATCTCGGTGTCTTCATAGGCATAGGTGTCGATGATCGAAACCGAATCGAGTTCGGATCCGTTGACGTAGGTTGAAATCGCATCGATCATCGGGTTCCAGCGGTTGCCCGGATCGAGATAGAGACTGGCGGCGCTGTCGCGGCCGCTTTTGGCGGCCTCCTCGGCGCGATCATGGAAGGCTTCGAGCGCTTCAATGAACTCGGCACGCTCTTTCTGCGGGAAGACGTCGCCAAAAGTCTGCTCCCGCCACGGCGGGTGGCTCTTGTCGATTTCAAAGTTGAGCTGCTCGGCGATCTTGACGAAGGAATTCTTGTCCGCCGAATGCAGCCAGCCGCAGCCGATGTCGAAGATGACGTCGGGTGCGGCCATGATGGTGTAGCCGCGGCCGCCAACGCGGTCGCGCGCCTCCAGCACGATCACCGAGAGAGGGGAATCCTTCAGCGCGTGCGCGGCGCCGAGGCCCGCGGCGCCCGCGCCGATGATGGCGATATCGACTTCGGAAGGGAGGGACATGGTTAACGAGCGAATAGTGAGTAGCGAATAGCGAATAGGTAAGACGCCTTCATCTATTCGCTACTCCCTATTCGCTATTCGCCCACTTGGCTTACGCCACCGCTTCCTTGGCCTTTTCCGCGCGCTTGCGGTCGTTGGCGTCGAGGAACTTTTTGCGCAGGCGAATCGATTTCGGCGTGACCTCGACCAGCTCGTCGTCCTCGATATAGGCGAGCGCCTTCTCCAGCGTCATCTTGATCGGCGGCGTCAGCCGCACCGCTTCGTCCTTCGAGGTGGTGCGGATGTTGGTGAGCTGTTTGCCCTTGAGCACATTGATTTCGAGGTCGTTGTCGCGGGTATGCTCGCCGACGATCATGCCCTTGTAGACCTTCCAGCCGGGCTCGATCATCATCGGGCCGCGGTCTTCCAGCTTGAACATCGCGTACGCCACCGCCTCGCCCTGGTCGTTGGAGATCAGGACGCCGTTGCGGCGGCCCTGGATGTCGCCCTTGTAGGGCGCGTAACCGTGGAACAGGCGATTCATGATCGCGGTGCCGCGGGTATCGGTGAGCAATTCGCCCTGATAGCCGATCAGGCCTCGCGTCGGCGCGTAAAACACCAGCCGCAGCCGGTGGCCGCCGGAGGGGCGCATCTCGATCATCTCGGCCCTGCGCTCGCTCATCTTCTGCACGACGACGCCGGAATGCTCCTCGTCGACGTCGATCACGACCTCCTCGATCGGCTCCTGCCACGCTCCGGTCGCGTCGTCCTTCTTGAGCACCACGCGCGGCCGCGACACCGAAAGCTCAAAGCCTTCGCGGCGCATGGTCTCGATCAGGATCGCGAGCTGCAACTCGCCGCGGCCCGACACTTCCATGGAATCCTTGTCGGAAGCCTCAGTGACGCGCAGCGCGACATTGCCCTCGGCCTCGCGCAGCAGGCGGTCGCGGATCATGCGGCTCGTCACCTTGTCGCCCTCGGTACCGGCGAGCGGCGAGTTGTTGACGATGAACGACATCGATACCGTCGGCGGATCGATCGGCTGCGCCTTGAGCGGCGTATCGACGGAAGGGTCGCAGAAGGTATCGGCGACGGTGCCCTTGGTGAGGCCCGCGATGGCGACGATGTCGCCGGCCTCGGCCTCTTCCAGCGGCGCGCGCTCGATGCCGCGGAACGCGATGATTTTTGTAATTCGTCCGTTCTCGATCAGCTTGCCGTCGCCGCCCAGCACTTTTACGGCCTGGTTGGGCTTGATCGAGCCGGAGGTGATGCGGCCGGTGATGATGCGGCCCAAATAGGGATTGGCTTCCAGAATGGTGCCGATCATCCGGAACGGGCCGTCCTCGACGTCGGGCGGCGCGACGTGGCGCAGGATCAGGTCGAATAGCGGCTGCATGCCTTTGTCCTTCGGACCCTCCGGGCTCTCCGCCATCCAGCCCTGCTTGGCTGACCCGTAGAGAATCGGAAAATCGAGCTGCTCCTCGCTGGCATCGAGTGCCGCGAACAGGTCGAACACTTCGTTGATCACTTCCGTCGGCCGCGCATCGGACCGATCGACCTTGTTGATGACGACGATCGGCTTCAAGCCGACCTTCAGCGCCTTCGACACCACGAATTTGGTTTGCGGCAACGGGCCTTCGGCGGCGTCGACCAAGACCAGCGCGCCATCCACCATGTTGAGGATGCGCTCGACCTCGCCGCCGAAATCGGCGTGGCCGGGGGTGTCGACGATGTTGATGCGGGTGTCCTTCCACTGCACGGAGGCCGCCTTCGCCAGAATAGTGATGCCGCGCTCACGCTCCAGATCGTTGGAATCCATGGCGCGCTCGACCACGCGCTGATTCTCGCGATAGGTGCCGGACTGTTGCAGCAGGCGGTCGACCAGCGTGGTCTTGCCGTGGTCGACGTGGGCGATGATAGCGACGTTGCGAAGGTTCATGGCTCTTCTTCTGGTCGTGCAAAGGTTGGCGCGATCTCGCCGGAAAACCGGGATCCTGTTTCCGGGCCACGCTCAAAAAACCGAATTTCGCCGGGCCCGCATGGCGCCTAAATAGGAAGCCCGGCCAACAGGACCGGGCACACCTTACGCGTTGCGGCGCAATATATTCAGAAAACGTCAAAAAACAATGGCTTGTTTCGCATTTGGTTGGTTGAATTTAGCCGGCAAAGCAGCTCTCTCAGGAGCTTGCCGCCTCTTCAGTCGGATAGACCCCGCGCAACACTTCCTCAAAATGGTTTTTGACGGATTCGTTACAGAGACAGGCCCTGACCTTCAGGGCGTCGGCGTTGCGCACCAGGATCGAGCCGCGCCTGGTTTCCAGAATGCCTTCGGCCTTGAACGTCTGGATCACCCGGCTGGTATAGCTGCGGCCGACGCCGAGCAGGGTCGCGAGTTGTTCGTGCGTCAACGGCACGGCGTTGTCGCCGTCGGTCCGCTCCATCGCCGAGACGATCCATTTGGCGGTGCGCTGCTCGATCGAATGGATCGCGTTGCAGGCGGTCGACTGGAAAATCTGTGCCAACATGCAATCGGCGTAACGCGCGAATACGTTGCACAGCGTCTTCGACTTCGCCTTCGCCGCGTCCAGTCGGCCGATCGCGAGCTGGACGAACGGTCCGCCGAACTTGACCATGATGCGGGTATAGGCCGGCAAGAATCCCTGGCTGACGATGCCGCCGACGGCGCCCTCGCGGCCGACCAGGATGGTTTCGACGTCGCGGCCGTCCTCGTTGGCAACGAGATAGGAGGCAAGCGACGGCCCGCAGGGAAAGTGAACGATCTCAACATTGTCGCCTGGATTGTAGAGCACCGTATTGGCATCGGCTTCTTGCTGCGCGAGATGCGGCGCCATCAGGGCGAAGTCGGCGGCATTGAGCCGCCGCAGCAGGTTGTTGTTGGGCCGCGTACCGCTCTCAGCAGCCGTTTCGCACCGCGCATCCATTTGCCATGTCTCCTGTCCCGATGCGAAGATAGTTGGCCGCGGCGGGAACTTATGTCCACAAGTGCACAGACGGGAGAACGGCAATGTGATGGTTTCGTTCCGGGGAACCCGCCGATGTGCTGCCCAGGCGTCGGCGCCGGTCGTCTCGAACACCCATCCCAATTGTGATCAGATCATGGAACCCGGTTCTCCCGACGGCCCCGCCCTGCCCCGTGACATTCTGATTGTCGAGGACGATCCGATCATTGCGCTCGACTTCGAGGACACGATCCTCGGTTTCGGGGTAACGGCGGTTCGCACGGCAAGCAGTGTCGCGCGAGCGCTGGACATGATTTCCGAACGGGCGCCGGATTTCGCACTGCTCGACGTCAGCCTGATCCGCGAAAAGAGCTTTGCGATCGCCGAGCGGCTCGAGGCGTTGAAGATTCCCTACATCTTCGTCACCGGCTATGGTGCCGACGCCAGCATACCCGCGGCGTTCTCGGACAAGCCGAGGCTGCCAAAACCCTGTTCGTCCGCGGCGCTGCAAGCGGCCTTGCGGGGCCTGGCGGACAACGCTCACAAGCGTGAGCCAGGTTAAAGCGGTACGCGAGTTAGCTCGCATTCATTCCTCTCCCCGCAAGCGGGGAGAGGAAGAAGAGAAAGAAATCTATCCGAGCTTGGGATCGAGTGTGGTCGACCAAAGTGCTGTGTCGGCGCGGTCGCGCAGGGTCACCGTCATCTGTCCGGATGCGCCATCGATCTTGACGTGGCCGAAGAACTGCATGCCGGCCGACGGCGGCAGGTTCTGTTTGTCGAGGCCCGGCGCCTTGATGAACTTCACCTCCGGTCCGAAAGTATTGTCGAGCTCGTTCGGTCCGAACGTGCCGGCGTGCAGGGGGCCGGAGACGAATTCCCAGAACGGATCGAACTCCTGGAACTGGGCCTTGTCGGGATTGTAGTAATGCGCGGCGGCGTAGTGCACGTCGGCGGTGAGCCACACGGTATTGGTAACCCCCGAGGTCTTGATGAAGCGCAGGATATCGGCGATCTCCAGTTCACGGCCGCGCGGCGGACCGTCGCCTTGCGCAAACGCCTCCGAGCCCTTCTTGTTGGCGGCATCGTCATAGACGATCAGGCTGAGCGGCATGTCGGAGGCGATCACCTTCCAGGTGGCGCGCGAATTCAAAAGCGCACGCTTCAGCCACAACAGCTGATCCGGCCCGATGAAGTAGGCGTCTGGGCCGTAGGTGGTCTGCTGGTTCGGGCCGTTGGGGCCGCGATAGCTGCGCTCGTCCAGCATGAACACGTCGAGATGCGGGCCGTAGCTTAAGCTGCGATAGACCCGGCCCGGCTCATTGAGGCTCTCGCGCATCGGATACATTTCGTGGAACGCGCGCGCGGCCCGCGCGGCAAGCAGCGAGATATCGCGTACCTTGTAGGCGGCCGGAATATCCTTTGAGGCCGACCAGTTGTTCATGACCTCGTGGTCGTCCCACTGCACGAAGATCGGCACCTCGGCGTTGAAGGCACGCACATTGTCGTCGAGGAAATTGTATTTGTGCGCCGCGCGGAATTCGTCGAGCGTCTCGGCGACCTTTGCCTTTTCAGGGATCGTGACGTTCTTCCAGATTTTTCCGTCGGGCAGTTTCACCTCGGCCGCAATCACGCCGTCGGCATAGATGGTGTCGCCGGAATGAATCAGGAAATCCGGCTTGTGCTTCTTCATCGCGGCGTAGGTGACCATGCCGCCGTCGTCGGGATTGATGCCCCAGCCCTGTCCGGCGACATCGCCGCCCCAGACGAAGCTGATATCGCGGCGGTCGCCGGGCGCGGTGCGGAAGCGTCCGACCACCGGCTCGCTTGAAATGTCGGGATGCGACAGGTCGCGGAATTTGACGCGGTAGAAAATATCCTGGCCCGAGGGCAGATTTTCCAGCAGCATCTTGGCGGTGAAGTCGCTTTCGGGCAGCGCCGCGATCGGCGGCAAAACCCGCGCGTTGTTGAAGGATTCCGTGGTCGCGACCTCGACCATCATTTGCGACGGCCGGTCGGCGCGCGCCCACACCACGCCGCCATCGGCGCCGGCGTCGCCGGACTGCACGCCATGGCTGATGATCGGCCGGTCGGCGGCGCGACTGAGATAGGGCATCACAATCGCGCCGATACCGGTCGCAGCGGCGGTGGAAAGAAAGCGCCGGCGGGTCAGGCTGCGGAAATTCCTGATTTGGATCGGCATGCAAGCCTCCTGGGTCGGGCGTCGGGATGCACTGAAAGCTCCGACAGACCTAGGAAGATTGTATGACGGCCCGATTACAGCGAGCTGGTATTCACAGCGTTCCGGTGGCGCGGAATTGTGCGCCGGCCCGTTGCAGATTTTGCGGAATGCTGAGCAACAGCGCCTTGCGGTCGGCGACCGCGTGATGGAGCTGCTCGAGCGCGATATTGAAGGCGGCGAGCGCGCCTTCCTCGATCGCGCCACGGTCGAAACAGAGCAGCGTATCGCGCAGGATATCGTCCGCCTCGGCCTGCATCTGGTCGAGCTCTTCGGTGGAATCGCAGCGCCTTGCCGCCGGGATCATTTCCAAGAGCCGTTCGCGCAGCGAGGTATTGTTGTTGCGCTGGTCCTTTTTCAGATAGCCGGCGAACCAGGCGCCGAGCGAACCCATCGCCGACAGCGCCATCAGCCCCCACCAGATGTAATCGCTATAGCGGTCAAGGAAGGTTTTTTCCTCGCCGTCGACAAAGGCGGCGGCGCCGGGATGCACGGGGATGGCGGCGTCCTTGTCGGTATCGGGCGTTTCGATCTTCGCAGCCAGCGGGAACTCCGTGATCAACTGCTGGCGGACCGCGAATAATTGCCGGGTGAAGGCGGCGATGGTCGCCTCCGAATGGCCTTTGCGCGCCACGATGTGGTGGGCGAAGCTGATCGTCTTCACCTCATCCTCGGGCCGGTCGGGCGAGCCGCCGAACGCGCCGGCCGGAATCTCGGCGGCTTCGTAGACGGGATGGTTTTGCGCAATCGCCTCGTTCGAATCGATGGCGAGGAACGTCGCCGTGCCGCCATCCTTGGTCGATGCCGCGATCGCATCGGCGGTGATCTTGCTGTTGACGGGTCCGGCCGCCAGATACGCGTCCGCCTTCTGATTGCGGATGGCTTCCACGGCTTCCGGCGCGGGGAACTGGACGATCTCGACCTTGGCCGAATCGACGCCATATTGCTGCAGGATCACCTTGAGCAGATTGACATTGGCCTGGGTGCGGCCGACGACGCCGACACGGCGGCCTGCGAGCTGCGAAATCTTCGTGATCTTCGGGCCGGTCTTCTTGGCTTTGCCCCTTGCTGGTGGAGGCACCCACAATACCGCGACGTTCTTGCGCAGCGTCGCCACGGCCTGGGCATTCTTCGGCACGTCGAGATCGCCTCTGATGATGGCGAGATCGACCTTGCCGTCGGCGAGTTCCTTGGCGCTGGCGGTTGCACCGTCGGTCTGCACCGGGCGCAACCGGACGTGACCGTGGGTCTGGGTGAAGGCCTGGGTCAACGCCTGCACGAGCTTGACGTCGTCGCTGTTGGCGGGCCCGACCGCGATCCGCAGGGTCACCGGCCGCATCGCGAAATAATAGGCGCCGGCGAGCGCGCCGACGATGGCGAGCAGTCCTGCCAGGGTGATGAGCGTCGTCCGGCCCGCCGAAGAACGCGGCGACGGCGACACTGGCGGATCGAGAAGCTCAAAACCCTCGGTCATCGACCTGGCAAACAATCGTTTGATGCTCAATTTCATCTTGCCAATTCGGTTATTGCTGCATTGTAGCAAATTCCGCGGCCAAGCGGGGTTACATCTGCGTCATGGTTACCGGAGGCCGGCTACGGCAGGCCTTGGACCTCGAATGCCCCAAAATGCTAGGGTAGGACGCCCAGAAAACGGAGGCGGTTATGGCGGAACGGCTGTCGGCGGAGATGCGGAAATCGGCCCTGCAGGGGCTGCCTGGCTGGGCGGAAACGCCGGGCCGCGAGGCGATCGGGCGGACCTTTACCTTCAAGGATTTCAACGAAGCCTTCGGCTTCATGTCCCGCGCCGCCCTGGTCGCGGAAAAGAACGACCATCACCCGGAATGGCGCAACGTTTACAAGACGGTGGAAGTGGTGCTGGCCACCCATGACGCCGGCGGGGTCACCGCAAAGGATATCGAGCTTGCGAAAGCGATGAACGCGATCGCAAGACAGCTCGGCGTCGCCTGATACCTTGCAGCGGCCTTCATGCCTTGCAGTGGCCTTGCCAAATCCCCAGCTGTTGGGCATGCAGCGCGACCATCCGTCGTGTCGGTTTCCAGGGAGCCTTAAGCGATGGCATCCGAACACACCGTAGGCTTTGAGCCGGCCGACCGGCTTGCCGGAGACCGCGAAAGCGTGCGCCGGCGCTTCTGGATCAAGCTGAAGCGGGTGCTGGCCCGGATCCCGTTCGCCGAGGATCTGCTCGCTGCCTATTACTGCGCGTTCGACAAGGAGACGCCGCGCCACGTGCAGGCGGCGTTGCTCGGGGCCATCGCCTATTTCATCCTGCCGTTCGATTTCATCCCGGACATGCTGCCGGTGCTCGGCTTCACCGACGATGCTGCGGTGCTGGCGACCGCGATCCGGCTGGTCGCGAGCCATATCACGCCGGAGCATCGCGATGCCGCCCGTGCCGCGTTGAAGCGCGGCATCGACCGCGAGGGCTAAGGCCCAATCGTGTTGACAGCCGCCGCGCGAGACGAAACCCATCCGGTCATGTGCGATTTGCGCGGCTGTGCCGCGAACTCGGACGGCAGCTGTTGCTGTCGTCCGAGTTTGTCAGGGCGGGCGGAGTTGCGGCGCAATCCGTCGGCACCTTTTCGCTCAAAGGCGTCGGTGCCGATCAGGAGATCTTTGCACCGATCGAGTAACTCGGTTGCGCCGAACTATTGGCGCTCGGGGCGAGGCTGCTGTGCCGCCTGAGCCGCCTGGGCTCGCGTATTTCGCTCCGCTTCCCAGGCCTGGAACTGTTTGAACAGCGCTTCCTTGTCGGTATCCGACTGGACTCTTGCCGCGGCCGCCGGATTCTGTTGCAGGAACGAATCGAACCTGTCGCGCGCCGCCACCGGCTGGAGATTATTCCTGTCCAGCCATTGTTGGGCGGCAGGCAGGCGGTTCCACCCCGCAAGCGGGGCCGACAGCGAGACTTCCTTCCACTTCGGATGGAAGGGCGGATGCTGGAAGGTCGGGAATTTAGTGAAGAAGGCGTCGACGAAATTCGCAAGCTTGCGGTAGCGTTCGGTGTTGGGCGCCCAATTATAGGCGGCAAGCACGGCCGGAACCGCGATGGTGTCGACCTTCTCACCCTCGGCGATCAGGTTCGGATAGTCCTTCGAGCTCAGCGTTGCCGGCAAGTAGTCGCTTTGCAGCGGCTTGTCGTAGTCGACCGTAACCAGATGGAATCGATCGTCCTTGAACGAGCTCACGGACTTGTACGGCTTGCCGCCACAAACGATCACGGCATCGAGTTGGCCGGCCCTCATCTTTTCCAGGGCGATTCGTTGCTCGATATAGACGACGTTCGGCCTGATGCCGAGCCGCTCGAACACGGTCAGCGACGTCACGAAAGTGCCGCCATTGGGAAGGTCGACGCTGACGGTCTTGCCGTCGAGCTCCTTCAGATTGCGGATCGATTTCGAAGCGATGACATGCAACTCTTCATTGTAGAGCTTGGTCACATAGGTGAATTGCTTCTTGATGTCCTTTGCAAAGCCCTTCTTCTCGAGATAGTCGAGCGTGTCGGAACGCACGATTCCCAGATCGACGCCTTGCAGGAACAGGATGTCGGCGACGCTCTGCACAGAACCGCGCCCGACGATCGGAAGTACGCGCAACTTGTTTCCGTCGTCGAGCACGGAAGCGAGATCCGCTCCGAACTGGACATAGGTGCCGCCGATGGTGCCGGAGATCAGCGTCACCGTGTTGGAGTTCAACGCCTTCTTTGTGTCCGCCGATCCGAACTGGAAGATCGCCTTGAGGCTTTCGCTGACTTTTGCCGGGTCGAATTCGCCATCTTCAGCAGCCCGCGCCGCGAAGCCACAAGCCATCATACTGGCAACGAGTGCCAATCCGATTAAACGTCGCATTTTGCTGGTCCTCAATTGAAAGCTATTGCATTTGACTGAGCCGCCGCTGCGCCTCGGCCGAGCCGAGCTGGACGGCCCGCTGGTACCAGGTGCGCGCCACCTCGAGATCCGGAATGATGTTGCGGGCATCCTGCGTTCCAAGCACGGCCGGATCGTAGGTTTGTGCCAGCATCAATGCCGCGGTTGGCTCTTGCGCGTCGGCGGCGCGTTCGAGCAGCAGCCGCGCCGGTGGAATGTCGCCCGCCGCCAGCAGGCCCTTGGCCCGCGTCATCAGGGTGGCGAGTTCGTCGGGATCAAGCCGTCTGACCGGCGCCGCCGGAGCGGCAACGGCGGACGGCGCCGCGGCGGCCGGCGGCGCGCGGCCTTGCAGCGCGCTCTGATAGGCCGTCGTGATGTCCTCGCGCGACGGCGCCATCGCGATCGCCGTCTTGCTTCGAACGCCAGGCGTCTGAACGTTGGGCGGCGGAACGACGGCCGCCATGTTTGCCGGCGCCGTCGGCCGCGTCGGATCCCTCAACTGGATGTCCTTTGCCGTGAGTTGCACGGAGTCCGGCTGCGCCGCAACCGAAGGCCCGGGTAGAACGGCGGAAAACGATGCCTTGGCATTGATGGCGATGTTGCGCATGTCATCAGACGAAAACAGCGCGACCAGGATCGCCGCCGCCGCCGCTACCAAGACGCTCGCCAGGATTTTCGACGAGATCGACAGCCTCCTGGAGCTCCGCAGGGGAACTGCGAATTCTTCTGGATCCGGTTCACTTTCGGGATCGGAGAGAAACAGCGGGACCGAATGATCCTTTGCCGACCGTCCGAACTTGTAAGACCCTACGGGATAATCCCGTGTTTCATCATCATACCCATCGTACCTCTCGGCGTCAGGGTCGGATGATCGATATTGGTTTTTGTGTTCCACCATGGGTGACTCCCCGGAACTGTGACGCAACCATGGGGCGGCCCCAGAAACAAGCTTTTCTTGTTCTTGTTGTTCGGAAGCTCCCCGTTACTGAGGCCCTAACTCGCAGGTTGAATCCGCCAAAAAAGCGACCACCACGGGCATCAATTGGGAGAGATTCGGGTATTAGTGGGGCATGGGGCGCAGTGCGCTGGATTTTTTTATGGTTAAGATGTGGTCCCACGCGGGTAGAGCATGCAAGAAACC
>Ga0210406_10001480_pt1 | contig 28472 bp, 21 predicted proteins | sample IncBWC30MmetaG_FD_155454 | JGI IMG/M metagenome (GOLD analysis project Ga0210406, IMG submission 155454) | Forest soil microbial communities from Barre Woods Harvard Forest LTER site, Petersham, Massachusetts, United States - Inc-BW-C-30-M | ecosystem: Environmental > Terrestrial > Soil >... | reverse complement strand
TCACCGTGCCATCGATTTCGCTGATGACCGCGGTTTCATGCGGCTTGCGGGCTTCAAACAGCTCGACCACGCGCGGCAGACCACCGGTGATGTCTTTGGTCTTGGTGGTTTCGCGAGGAATCTTGGCCAGCACGTCTCCCGGAGAAACGGTGTCGCCGTCCTGAATCATCAGGTGGGCGCGGGAAGGCATGAGGTAGCGCTTGCTGGCCTTGCCTTTGATGACAATGGCCGGCTGGCGTTTCTCGTCGGGCGAATCTCCCACGACGTGACGCGACAGGCCGGTGACTTCGTCCACTTCTTCGTGCAGCGTGACGCCTTCCTGCAAGTCCTTGAACTGCACGGTGCCGCCGATTTCGGTCAGGATGGCAAAGGTGTAGGGATCCCACTCGACCATGACTTGGCCGAGTTTGACCGGATCGCCCTCGTTGACCTTCAGCTTGGCGCCGTACACCACCGAGTAACGCTCGCGTTCGCGATTTTTTTCGTCGACGACCGCGATCGAACCCTGCCGGTTCATGACCACCAGATCGCCGGACTTCGACTTAACGGTCTGCAATCCGATGAAGCGCACGTTGCCGTTGTTTTTGGCATCGAGGCGCGACTGCTCGGAAACGCGCGACGCCGTACCCCCGATGTGGAAGGTACGCATGGTGAGCTGGGTTCCCGGTTCGCCGATGGACTGGGCCGCGATGACGCCGGTCGCTTCGCCCAGTTCGACCAAACGCCCGGAAGCCAGGTTGCGGCCGTAGCACATGACGCAGACTCCGCGCTTCGATTCGCAAGTCAGCACCGAACGAATTTTGACGCGCTCGATACCGGCAGCCTGAATCGCTCCCGCCAGCTCTTCGGTGATTTCCTGATTGATGTCGACGATGACATTGCCGTCATAGTCTTTGATCTTCTCGAGCGACACCCGGCCCACGATGCGGTCGCGCAACGGCTCGATGATCTCGCCGGCTTCCACGATGCCTTGCACGTAGATGCCGTCGACCGTGCCGCAATCGTACTCGCTGATAATGACGTCCTGGGCCACATCGACCAGGCGACGAGTCAGGTAGCCCGAATCCGCCGTCTTGAGCGCGGTATCGGCCAGTCCCTTGCGGGCGCCGTGGGTCGAAACGAAGTATTCGAGCACCGTCAGCCCTTCACGGAAGTTGGCCGTGATGGGTGATTCGATGATTTCCCCGGAAGGCTTGGCCATCAGTCCACGCATGCCGGAGAGCTGGCGGATCTGCTGTTTCGATCCTCGAGCGCCGGAGTCGGCCATAACGTAAATCGGATTGAGTTCGCCTTCCTTGTCGCGCCGTTGCATTTCACCGAACATTTCGTCGGCCACTTTCTCCGTGATTGCCGACCAGATTTCGATGACCTTGTTGTAGCGTTCGCCGTTGGTGATGGCTCCGTCGAGATATTGCTGCTGTACGGCCACGACCTGCTTCTCGGCGTCTTTGACCAGGACCTTCTTGCTGTCGGGAATGACCATGTCGTCGATGCCGATCGACAAACCGGCCTTGGTGGCGAACTTGAAGCCCAGGGTCTTGACCTCGTCGAGCATCTTGACCGTGACTTCGAGTCCGAAGCGAAGGTATCCGTAGTTGACCAGCGCGCCAATGCCCTTTTTCTTGAGCAGCCCGTTGATGTAGGGCATGCCGTCCGGCAGTTGATCGTTCAGAATCGCGCGGCCCACGGTGGTGTTGATGAAGGCGCGCTCGACCTGTACCGGCTCGGTGTGAATGATGTCCTGATCGTCGTAAGCCGTGGTCAGGTCAATCAGTTCGCCCGAGTAGCGCAGACGGATGGGGCTGAGAGTTTCGACCGCGCCAGCGTCCAACGCCATCAAGACTTCTTCGACGTTGGCAAAAGCGCGGCCTTCGCCCTTGGCGCCCGGCTTCGCCTTGGTTAGGTAGTAGAGCCCGAGCACCATGTCCTGGGTGGGCACGGTGATGGGCTGGCCGGAAGCGGGCGACAGAATGTTGTGCGAGGCCAGCATGAGAACGCTGGCTTCGACCTGCGCTTCGGGAGACAGCGGAATGTGTACCGCCATCTGATCGCCGTCAAAGTCGGCGTTGAACGCGGTGCACACCAGGGGGTGAATCTTAATGGCTTTGCCTTCCACGAGCACCGGTTCGAAAGCCTGAATGCCCAGACGGTGCAGCGTGGGAGCGCGATTCAGCATAACCGGGTGGTCCTTGATGACTTCTTCAAGAATGTCCCACACGATCGGCTCCTGCTGCTCGACCATCTCCTTGGCTTGCTTGATGGTGGTAACGTTGCCGGTCTGTTCGAGCCGGTGATAGATAAACGGCTTGAACAACTCGAGCGCCATCTTTTTGGGCAGACCGCACTGGTGCAGCTTCAGTTCAGGCCCGACCACGATGACGGAGCGTCCCGAGTAGTCCACGCGCTTGCCCAGCAGGTTCTGACGGAAGCGTCCCTGCTTGCCTTTCAGCGTGTCGGAGAGCGACTTCAGGGGACGGTTGTTGGCGCCGCGCAACACGCGCCCCCGGCGCCCGTTGTCAAACAGCGCGTCGACGGCTTCCTGCAGCATGCGTTTTTCGTTGCGCACGATGACTTCCGGAGCGTGCAAGTCCATCAGCTTCTTCAACCGGTTGTTGCGGTTGATGACGCGGCGGTACAGATCGTTCAAATCGGAGGTGGCGAAACGGCCGCCATCGAGGGGAACCAGCGGACGCAACTCCGGTGGAATCACTGGGATGACGTCGAGGATCATCCAGTGCGGCTTGTTGCCGCTCTTGCGGAAGGCCTCGACCACTTTCAGACGCTTGGCATATTTGAGCCGCTTCTGCAGCGAGCTCTCGTTCTTCATCTTCTCCCGCAGTTCCACGGAAAGCCCGTCGGTGTCGACTCGCTTCAGCAGTTCCTTGATCGCCTCAGCGCCCATCATTGCCTTGAAGCCGGCGGGACGGTATTGCTGGTCGAGTTCGCGGAACTTGGCTTCGTCTTTGATTACTTCGCGCTCTTTCACCGGAGCGTCGCCGGGTTCGACCACGACGTAAGCTTCGAAATAGAGCACGGACTCCAGGTCGCGCAGGGAAATATCGAGCAAATGGCCGATGCGGCTGGGCAGTCCCTTGAAGAACCACACGTGGGAGCAGGGCGATGCCAGCTCGATGTGGCCCAGGCGCTCGCGGCGGACTTTCGACAGCGTCACTTCCACGCCGCACTTGTCGCAGATCACGCCGCGGTGCTTCATGCGCTTGTACTTGCCGCACAAGCACTCCCAGTCCGTTACCGGGCCAAAGATGCGCGCGCAAAACAGTCCGTCGCGCTCCGGCTTGAAGGTTCGGTAGTTGATGGTCTCGGGCTTGGTGACTTCGCCGTGCGACCAGCTCCGGATTTTTTCCGGAGAGGCCAGACTGATGCGAATGGCGTCGAAGTCCGCGATCACATTTGCCATTTCGAAAGGGCTCGAACGAAACAAGGGGATCCTCCGCTTCCTGCGGCTCTAGCGCGTCCGCTGACGGCCCTCGTGACCAAGTTCTCAGTTCTCAAGTTCCCGGTTCTCAGTTGAAACCGAGAGCGAACCTTTTTGCCTTGCACGCGGCATCGAGAGCGTATGCCGCGGTGGCGGATGCTTCAGAAGTCTTGACTTCGGTCTCGGCTCTAGAGTTCCGGCTCCGGGTTAACGGAGATCTCCGGAACTGTAGAGCCGAGAACGGTTTTCTAATCTGCCGCCGCGCTGGCGGTGGGCTTCTTCTCGCCTGCCTTGATCAATTCCACATCCAGGCAGAGCGACTGCAGCTCGCGGATCAGCACGTTGAACGATTCCGGCACTCCGGGTTCCATGGCGGCTTCGCCCTTGACGATGGCCTCGTAAATCTTGGTGCGGCCGTATACGTCGTCGGACTTCGCCGTCAGCAGCTCCTGCAGAATGAACGCCGCCCCGTAGGCCTCCAGCGCCCAGACTTCCATTTCTCCGAAACGCTGTCCGCCGAACTGCGCCTTGCCACCCAAAGGCTGTTGCGTAATGAGTGAATAAGGCCCGATGGAACGGGCGTGAATCTTGTCGTCCACCAGGTGCGACAGCTTCAGCATGTAGATGTAACCGACGGTGACCGGCTGTTCGAACTTCTCGCCCGTCATGCCGTCGTGCAGAGTTGTCTTGCCCGAAGTGGGCAGACCGGCGTGTTCGAGCAGCGCCTTGATCTCGCCTTCCTTGGCGCCATCGAACACCGGCGAGCCCATGAACACGCCCTTGGCCAGGGTCGGCGCCACCGACTCCAGTTCCTCCTCGCTCATGTCGGAGATGATGTCGGCCAGCTGCGAGTCTTTGAACAACGCCTTCAACTCGCGCCGGATGGCCTCGCTGCGCGTGTTCTCCTTCAGCAGTTGCGTGATCTTCTCGCCCAGCACAAAGCCGGCCCATCCCAGGTGGGTTTCAAGAATCTGACCCACATTCATACGGCTGGGTACGCCGAGCGGGTTGAGCACGATTTCCACCGGCTGGCCGTCCTCGAGGTACGGCATATCCTCTTCCGGCAGAATGCGGGCAATGACGCCTTTGTTGCCGTGACGCCCGGCCATCTTGTCCCCCACACTCAGCTTGCGCTTCATGGCGATGTAGACCTTGACCAGCTTGATCACGCCCGGGGGCAGTTCGTCGCCCTTGGTGAGTTTTTCCTTCTTCTCGTTGACGATCTTTTTCAGGACATCGATCTGACGCGAAGTCATCTCTTCGATCTCGTCGATCTGTTCATTCACCCGCGGGTCTTTATCCGCATACTTGATGCGCTTCAGGTTGCGGGTCGAGATGCGCTCGATCTCGTCACGAGTGAGCAAGTTGCCCTTGGTCAGAAGGCGTTTGTTGGTACGCTCGTCATGCAGGTCGGCCTGCACTTCTTTGCCGCCCAGAATGTTCTCCAGGCGTTTCAGGCGCTCGTCGGTCAGAATCCGGATTTCGTCGGAAAGGTTCTTTTCCAACTTTGCGATCTGGGTGGCTTCGATCGACTTTGCCCGCTCGTCCTTTTCCTGGCCCTTGCGCGAGAAGATCTTCACGTCCACGATCACACCCTCGATGCCCGGCGGGCAGTAGAGGGAGGCGTCGCGCACGTCGCCGGCCTTTTCGCCGAAGATCGCGCGCAGCAGTTTTTCTTCCGGCGTCAGCTGAGTTTCACCCTTGGGTGTAACTTTGCCGACGAGAATGTCGCCCTGCTTGATGCTGGCGCCGATGCGAATCACCCCGGCTTCGTCCAGATTGCGCAGCATCGACTCGCTGACGTTGGGAATGTCACGCGTGACCTCTTCCGGCCCCAGCTTGGTGTCGCGGGCTTCGATCTCGTACTCCTCGATGTGCAGCGAGGTGTAGTAATCCTCTTTCACCATCCTTTCCGAGACCAGGATCGCGTCCTCGAAGTTGTACCCGCGCCACGGCATGAAGGCGACGAGCACGTTGCGGCCCAGCGCCAGCTCGCCATGATCGGTGCAGGGCCCGTCGGCGATGATCTGCCCCTTCAGCACCCGTTCGCCCTTCTTCACCACCGGCTTCTGGTTGATGCAGGTATTCTGGTTGGAGCGCTTGAACTTGGTGAGTTGATAGATGTCGCTGCCCACTTCACGCGACAACTGGGTGGGATGGTGCTCGCCTTCGACGCGCACAATGATGCGCTCGGAGTCGACCGAATCGATGATGCCGTTGCGGCGGGCCAGAACGACGGCCCCGGAGTCGCGGGCGGTCACGCCTTCCATTCCCGTTCCCACGATGGGCGCTTGCGCGCGCAGCAGAGGCACGGACTGGCGCTGCATGTTCGCGCCCATCAGTGCGCGGTTGGCATCGTCGTGCTCCAGGAACGGAACCAGCGACGCGGCGACCGACACCAGCTGTTTCGGACTGACGTCGACATAGTCCACTTCCTCGCGGCTGACCAGCACGAAGTTGCCGGCCTTGCGGGCGTTGACCAGTTCCGCCACGATGCGGCCCTTGTCGTCGAGTTCCACGTTGGCCTGCGCGATGGTGTGCCGGTCCTCTTCCCAAGCGGACAGATAGAAGGAGAACGGCTCAATCGCCGCCGGCTTCTTGCGCTTCTCTTTCAAGTCGGCGTTGAGCTTTTCGATCTCGTGCTTCTCCATGTGATCGCCGACTTTGAAGTCGCTGTCCCCCACGTTGACGATGGTGACGTAGTCGATCACGCGTCCGCCCTTGATCTTGCGATAGGGCGATTCGATGAAGCCGTAGTCGTTGATGCGGGCATAACAGCTCAACGACGAGATCAATCCGATGTTCGGGCCTTCCGGCGTCTCGATCGGGCAGATGCGGCCGTAGTGCGTGGGATGAACGTCGCGGACTTCGAATCCCGCGCGTTCGCGGGACAGACCGCCCGGCCCCAGGGCCGAGAGACGCCGCTTGTGCGTAATCTCGGACAGCGGGTTGGTCTGATCCATGAACTGCGAGAGCTGCGACGATCCGAAGAATTCGCGGATCGCGGCCATCACCGGCTTGGCGTTGACCAGATCGTGCGGCATCGCCGTCGACATTTCCTGGTACACGCTCATTTTTTCCTTGATGGCGCGCTCCATGCGAACCAGGCCGATGCGGAACTGGTTCTCCATCAACTCGCCGACCGCGCGCACGCGGCGGTTGCCCAGGTGATCGATGTCGTCGACCGCGCCAATGCTCTTGCGCAGTTTCAGCAGGTAGGCGATGGTCGCGTAGAAATCGTCGGGATCGAGGGTGCGCTTGTCGAGACTGGTGGCTTCCTGGTTCTCGAACAATTTGATGTTGAACTTCAAACGGCCCACGCGCGAGAAGTCATACTTGCGCGGGTCGAAGAACATGCCGTGGAACAGTGCCGTCGCCGTGTCGAGCGTCGGCGGATCGCCGGGACGCAGCTTGCGGTAGATTTCGATCAGCGCTTCCTGCGGCGTCTTCACCGCATCGCGCTTCAGGGTCTGGCTGATCACCGTGCCCACGTCGTCGCGCTCCGGGAAAAACAGGCTCATCTCGACCACGCCGGAATCGAGGATTTTCGAAACCTTATCGGCAGTCAGCTCGGAGTTGGCCTCGAGCATGACTTCGCCGGTCGTGGTGTCGACGATGTCACCGGCAGTCCATGCCCCTTCGAGATCGGTAATGTCGACTTCGATTTCGCTGACCTTCGCCTTCTGAATATCTTTCAAAACCTGGGCGTTGATCTTGCGGCCGGAGTGCGCGATCTCGTCGCCGGACTTGTTCTTGATGCTGTGGGCCAGTTTCATCCCCAGCAGGTTCGTGGCCTTCTCGCTGGCCGGATCGAGCGTCCAGTAAAGCTTTTTGTCGCGGACGATTAAACGATCCGTGGTGTAGAACGCCCGCAGAATATCCTCGCCCGAGCGCAGGCCCAGGGCGCGCAGGAAGATTGTGCCCAGGAATTTGCGCTTGCGGTCGATGCGGACGTAGAGCACGTTCTTCTGATCGTACTCAAACTCAACCCAGGAGCCGCGGTAGGGAATAATCTTTCCCAAGAAGTAGGTGCGGTTGTTGGCGGTCTCGAAGAATACTCCCGGCGAACGATGCAACTGGCTTACGATGACGCGCTCGGTCCCGTTGATGATGAAAGTCCCGTTTTGGGTCATCAAAGGAACGTCGCCGAAGAAGACTTCCTGCTCTTTAATGTCGCGAATGGAGCGATTCCCGGTTTCGGCGTCCTTGTCGAAAATGGTCAGACGCATGGTGACCTTGAGCGGCGCGGAATAGGTCATGCCGCGCTCTTCACACTCCGCCACGTCGTACTTCAGTTGCAGTCCAACCGGATCGCCGCATTTGTTACAGAAGTCGGGCGTGTTGGCGTTGTAGGTGCCGCACTTGCCGCACAGCACTTCGCCGGGATGAAACGGATCGGTAATGACCGTGGATCCGCAATTCTTGCAAGTGGTGCGGAGGTGGTGCAGGCCCTTCAGGTGGCCGCACTTGCACTCCCAGTTACCAATGGCGTAATCGACGAACTCCAGTTGGGATACGTTGCGAAAGTCGGTGATCGGAAAGACCGACTGAAACACCGCCTGCAAGCCGCCGTCTTCGCGCTCGCTGGGCAGCTTGTCCATCTGCAGGAAGCGGTCGTAAGAACGCTTCTGCACTTCGATCAGGTTCGGGATCTGAATGGTGGCCGGAATTTTGGAAAAATCGAATCGTTTACGGAAGGCATTTTTCATCGTCAGAAACTCCCAATCTCACGCGCGACCGAAGGCCACGCTCAAACCGCGGAATGTGGGGCGCTTTTGGCGCCGCGGGACTTATGTGCGTGGAACTGGTACCACTGGAATCCTAAAACACGACCGGGCGCCTGCAGGGACAGTCGTTCCCGCAGACGCCAACCAAGGCGTTTCGCCCTTCTTGATTTGAATTCTTTCGCGCCAGTTCCTCGGCCTGTTTCCGCCCCGCCTGCCTGCGGAGCAGCTTGCCCTAAACTTCCCTTGCGAGCACCGCTCGCGCTCGAGTGAATCCCAAGGAAGCGATATTACTATAGATGCTAACATCGCCGCTCCGGGTTCACAAGTAGAGAAACGTTCGCTACGTTCGCTAATAACGATTTTGCGCCGCCTGCCGTGCCCTAGGGAATCGGCGACGCTGCCCCGCCGCCACTCCCGAGCCGCCGCCCCGCAAAACCTGAGCCAGCTACCTTGGTTGCCGTTACTTTACTTCGACCACGGCGCCAGCGTCGGTAAACTTCTTCTTGATGGTCTCCGCCTCCTCCTTGGAGACGCCCTCTTTCACGTTCTTGGGCGCTCCATCCACCAGCTCCTTGGCTTCCTTCAAGCCCAGGCTGGTGACTTCGCGGACGGCCTTAATCACGTTGATCTTGTTGGCGCCCACTTCCTTGAGCACCACGGTGAACTCGGTCTTTTCTTCCGCCGGAGCCGCTGCCGCCGCGCCGCCGCCGCCGGCCATCATGACCGGAGCCGCTGCCGCCGCCGACACCCCCAGACGCTCTTCCAGCTTCTTCACCAGCTGCGCCGCGTCCAACAGCGACAGCCCTACGATTGACTCCTCCAACTGCGCTAAATCTGCCATGTTGTTCTCCCGTAATTTAGTCTTTTCGTTAGCGACACAGCCCGCCGAAACCAAGCTGGCTACGTCTCGAGTAAGTGGGAAATTTCAGAACCCGCGGCAACGCGAGTTCTTCGATTCCCCGATACAAAGGTACCCAATTCCACAATGGCTATGCTTCTTTGAACTTCTTTTGCTGCACGCCCTGATCGACCACCACCGCCAGGTTGCGTCCCACCGCGTTCATCGCGGTAACCAGCCGCTGCGCTGGCGCGTTGATCAGAAACAGCAGCTTCGAGTACAGCTCTTCCTTCGACGGCAGGGTAGCCAGCGCTTCGATCTCTTTGATCGTGACCACGCGGCCTTCGACCACCCCGACCTTAAAGGCGAACTCCGGCGTCTCCTTAGCGTACTTGGTCAACGCCTTGGCCATCGCGACCGGGTCGCCCGTGGTGTAGGCAATCGAGGTCACGCCCGACAGATCTTTGAGAGCACCTTCGACCTTGGTGCCCTTGGCGGCGCGCTCCGCCAGTGTGTTTTTGACCACCTGATACTTCGCTCCCGCGCCGCGCAGCACCTTGCGCAACTCGTAGTCCTGGGGCACGGTCATCTTGGTATAAGTCGCCACGACCACGTTTGAAACGTTGTTCAGGTCTTTGTTCAGCTTCTCAACCTGCTCGGTCTTCTTCGCTTTCGTAACCGCCATAGTCCAATCCTTTTCACCTTCACCTGATCGTTGTCATCCGGAGCGAAACGCTTTTTGTCTCGCGAAGCATCTGGGCGCGCCGCCCGAACCTTCTCGCCTTCGGTGCGAGCATGCGAAATCGCACGTGGGGCGCGCCTCCCTACGCCTTGGCTGCAGCCTCGATCGGGGCAACGTCCAACAGAATGCCCGGCCCCATCGTCGAACTCAAGGTGCAGCCCTTGATGTACTTCCCCTTGGCCACCGACGGCTTGGCCTTGATTACGCTGGTGATCAGCACGGTCGCATTGTCGATCAACTTGTCGGGCGAGAATGAAATCTTGCCCACCGGACAATGCACCAGCGCGGTCTTGTCGGTGCGGAATTCAACCTTGCCGGCCTTCACTTCTTGCACTGCCTTGCCCACATCGAAGGTCACAGTCCCGGTCTTCGGGTTCGGCATCAACCCCTTGGGGCCGAGAATCTTGCCCAGGCGTCCCACGGACTTCATCACGTCAGGCGTGGCGATCAGAGCATCGAAGTCGGTCCAGTTTTCCTTGGTAATCTTCTCGACCATCTCTTCGCCGCCGGCAAAATCGGCGCCTGCCGCCTCGGCTTCCTTGATCTTGTCGCCGCTCGCGATCACTAGAACCTTTTTCGACTTTCCCAAGCCGTGCGGCAGAACCACCGTCCCGCGCACCATCTGGTCGGCATGCTTGGGATCGACCCCCAGGCGCAGCGTGACTTCGACGGTCTCGTCGAACTTTGCGAATTTCACTTTCTGCAGCAGCGGAACCGCGTCCTGGAGAACATAGGGGCGCTTCTCCACTGCCGCGTGCGCCTTGGCGATATTCTTTCCTTCTTTTTTCATTGCTCTTCCTTGTCTCCCGCCGCCGATGGTTGATTCCGTCGGCCGTGGTGTCGGACTACCCCTCGATTCCTGCGCAGACCGGCGATCCGCCCGTCCGGCGCGAGCCAGTAGCCCGCGCCCCCACCGAACTATCCCACCACTTCAATGCCCATCGATCTGGCCGTGCCACGGATGCTCTTGATTGCGGTCTCGACGGAAGCCGCATTCAGGTCGGGCATTTTTTGCTTCGCGATATCCTCGACCTGCTTGAGGGTGACCTTGCCAACTTTATCTTTATTCGGCGTGCCCGATCCCTTGGCGATGCCCGCGGCGCGCTTCAACAGGATCGACGCCGGAGGAGTCTTGGTGATGAAGGTGAACGAGCGGTCGTTATATACCGACACCACGACCGGAATGATCAGCCCTTCCATCTCTTTCTGATTGGTGCGAGCATTGAACTGTTTGCAGAACTCCATGATGTTGATCTGCGCCTGGCCAAGCGCCGGGCCCACCGGGGGCGCCGGAGTCGCCTTGCCGGCGGCGATCTGCAGCTTGACATAACCGGTTACTTTTTTTGCCATGATCTCTCTTCCGTCTGCACTGTGAGTCTAGGGTTTTCGGCGCAACCTTACTGCGCACTTCTCGTTTCTCGAACCTGCCATGCCCGGCCTGCGAGGCGAAAGCCCGGTTTCGTGCCGGCCTTGTATGGCACGCCTAAAGCCATTCCCTTTCCGGAGCCGCTAGGCGACCTTCTCCACTTGGTTGAACTCGAGTTCCACCGGCGTGGAGCGGCCAAATATGGTCACCATCACTTTCAGAGTCTCGCGGTCTTCGTTCACTTCGTCGACAATGCCGGTGAAGCTGGCAAACGGTCCCTCGCTGATGCGCACCGATTCGTTCTTCTCGAACTTCACTTTGAGCTTCGGCTTCTCGCGGCTGTCGGCGACCTTGTAGACGATGTGCTGAACTTCTTCTTCGGAGAGCGGGGTCGGCTGCTGGCCGGTGCCGACAAATCCGGTCACGCGCGGCGTGGACTTCACCACATGCCAGACGTGATCGTCCATGTCCATTTCCACCAGCACGTAGCCGGGATAGAACATGCGCTCGGAGGTGTACTTTTTGCCGCCGCGCACTTCGGTGACCGACTCGGTCGGGATCAGCACTTTGCCGATCTTGTCCTGCAGCCCGAAGGCGGTGACCCGCGACTCCAGCGACTCTTTCACCTTGCGCTCGAACCCGGAATAGGAGTGGATGATGTACCACTTCATGTTCGGATTGCGGGGCGGCTCAGCGCTTGCGGCAACGCCGTCCTCGCCGGGCGGTTGCAGCGGTTGTTCTTCGCCAGCCGCAGTTTCGTTTTTTTCTTCGTCCTGCATATAGGGTGCTTCTTCCCGGTCAGCCGATTTTCTTTGCAAGGGAGTGCTCGTCTGCAATCTGGTCAGTGATTCTTGAAAAAACCAAATAAAGCCGCGACGCCGTGTTGAATGACAAAATCGATCACGAAAAAGTAAAACGCGAAAAGCGCAACCGTGATCACAACCACGGTAGTCGTGGCCTGAACTTCTTTCCAGGAGGGCGCGGTCACCTTGCGCATTTCGCTGCGGACATCGTTATAGAAAGTCCGGGTGCGCTCCGGCCAGGACTTTACCGTGGTCACAAGTGCGTTTTGTTCGGTCGTGCTTGCCATTTCTAATTTCTTCCCATTCTGTCTCGCCGTGCTGCCCGTTCCGGGCCCAAAATTCTGGCAGGGGCGGAGGGATTCGAACCCCCAAGTTCGGTTTTGGAGACCGACAGTTTAACCGTTGAGCTTACGCCCCTGAATTCATTTGGCATTTTTTAATTGAGCAATTTTGATGATTTGAACACCGCATGCAAATCGGTTTTCAATTCCCCAATTCCCAATTACCAAATCTATTTCACTTCTTTGTGCGGCGTGTGCTTGCGGCAACGGCGGCAGAATTTTTTGAACTCCAGCCGCTCGGTCGTCGTTTTCCGATTCTTGGTGGTCGAATAATTCCGCTCTTTGCAGTCACCGCATTGTAAGGTTACGATTTCTCGGGGCATTGCTCACTCCAAAACAGCTTTGGCTTTTCGCTCTCAGCTCTCAGTTTCGTCATCCTGAAGCGATGCTTTTGTCGCCGAAGGATGGTCTCGTGCCCACCACCACTACTGCACAATCTCCGCGATGGTCCCGGCTCCAACCGTATGCCCGCCTTCGCGAATGGCAAAGCGCAAGCCTTTCTCCATGGCCACCGGCGTGATCAGTTCAATCACCAGGCTCACGTTGTCCCCCGGCATCACCATCTCCGTGCCCGCCGGCAACTCGGCTACGCCGGTCACGTCGGTGGTGCGCAAATAAAACTGCGGTCGATATCCCTTGAAGAAGGGCGTATGCCTTCCCCCTTCTTCTTTGGTCAAAATGTAAACTTCCGCCTTGAATTTGGTGTGGGGGGTAATCGATCCCCCCTTGGCCAGCACCATGCCGCGCTCCACATCTTCCTTGGCAATGCCGCGCAGCAGCAGCCCGGCGTTGTCCCCCGCCATGCCTTCGTCCAACTGCTTCTTGAACATTTCCACCCCGGTCACCACCGTCTTGCGGGTCTCCCGGAAACCGACGATTTCTACTTCCTCGCCCACCTTCACCTTGCCCCGCTCGATGCGGCCCGTCACCACCGTGCCCCGCCCCTGAATGGAAAAAATATCTTCAATCGGCATCAGGAACGGCTTGTCCAACTCGCGCGCCGGCTGCGGAATGTATTTGTCCACCGCCTCCATCAGCGCATCCACCTGCTTCTCCCACTTCTCTTCTCCGTTCAGCGCGCCCAGCGCCGAAACCCGCACCACCGGAACGTCGTCGCCGGGAAACTTGTAGCTCTTCAGCAACTCGCGCACTTCCAGTTCCACCAACTCCAGCAGTTCCGGATCGTCCACCGCATCGACCTTGTTCAGCGCCACCACCAGATACGGTACCCCCACCTGCCGCGCCAACAGCACATGCTCCCGCGTCTGCGGCATCGGACCATCCGTCGCCGCCACCACCAGAATGCCGCCATCCATCTGCGCCGCACCCGTGATCATGTTCTTGATGTAGTCGGCGTGTCCCGGGCAATCCACGTGCGCATAGTGACGATTGGCCGTCTCATACTCGACGTGCGCCGTGGCGATGGTGATGCCCCGGGCTTTTTCTTCCGGCGCGTTATCAATCGAGTCAAACGATCGAAACGTGTTCTTCGGATTATGCTTCGACAGTACCTTGGTGATCGCCGCCGTCAACGTCGTCTTGCCATGGTCAATGTGACCAATCGTCCCTACGTTGCAGTGCGGCTTGTTACGATCAAATTTCTCTTTCGCCATTTCTATCTCCTCGGCTTCAGTGCGCCGAAACTAAATCATCCCCGTCAGCTTCGTAATAGGCGCCAACGAATTCCTGTTTCTCGATCAGTTCCCCGACAATCTGCCGATCGAACCGCGCGAAACCTTCTCGGAAGCGCTCGCGAAACATCTCAAACCCGCGATGCCCCGTCCAGAAATCCCGCACCCGATACCGCCCATCGTCCGGTGACTCGCACTTCACATCGGTAACCAAATAACCCGCGGCCGAGCTCAGAAACCGTGCCCAGATTCCATCCCCGCGAAACACAATTTCAAACTCGGCCCGTTTTCCTGCTTGGACCCAGAACCTGCGGTCGACGACGAACCGCGGCGCTCGGAGTCACTTCGCCGTCCCTTGGACCTTGGCAATGATTTCCTCCGCGACCGAACGCGGAGCCTCCTCATAGCGGGCAAAGTGCATCGAGTATTCGGCGCGGCCCTGCGTCGAGGAACGCATGTGGGTCGCGTAACCAAACATCTCCGCCAAAGGAACGATGGCCTTGATCACCTGCGAACCGGCGCGGTGTTCCATGCCTTCGATGCGCCCACGCCGCGAACTCAGATCGCCCATGATCACGCCGGCATAATCCTCCGGCGTCACCACTTCCACCGCCATCACCGGCTCCAGCAGCACTGGCGAAGCCCTGCGCGCCGCCTCTTTGAACGCCATCGATCCGGCAATCTTGAACGCCATTTCATTCGAGTCGACGTCGTGATAGCTGCCGTCGTACAGCGTGGCCTTCACATCGACCATGGGATACCCGGCCAGCACTCCGCCTTCGAGCGCTTCCTGAATGCCCTGATCGATCGGCTTGATGAATTCCTTCGGCACTGAGCCGCCCACAATATCATTCACAAACTCGTAGCCAGTTCCCGGTGGCTGAGGGTCGAGATAAATCTTGGCGTGACCGTACTGGCCGCGTCCGCCGGTCTGGCGAATGTATTTGCCCTCGGCTTCGGCGTGTTTGCGGATGGTCTCGCGATACGCCACCTGCGGCTTGCCGACGTTGGCCTCGACCTTGTACTCGCGCATCATGCGGTCGACAATGATTTCCAGATGCAGCTCGCCCATGCCGCTGATGATGGTCTGTCCGCTGTCGGGATCGGTGTGAACTTTAAAGGTAGGATCTTCCTGGGCCAGGCGGCTGAGCGCCATACCCATCTTCTCCTGATCCGCCTTGGTCTTCGGTTCGACCGCAACCGAGATCACGGGAACCGCAAACGTGATCGACTCCAGAGCAATGGGATGATCTTCGTCGCAAATGGTGTCGCCCGTACCCACATTCTTCAATCCCACGGCCGCGCAGATGTCGCCTGCCAGAATCTCGCTGATCTCTTCGCGCTTGTTGGCGTGCATCTTCAGCAGGCGTCCAATGCGCTCGGTTTTGGTAGTTCTAACGTTCCTCACGGAATCGCCGGTCTTGAGCTGGCCCGAATACACGCGGATAAACGTCAGCTGTCCGACGAACGGGTCCGCCATGATCTTGAACGCCAGCGCGGAGAACGGCTCCTTGTCATCCGCCTTGCGCGTAATGCTCTCACCATTGTCGGGATTGATCCCATGCGTTTCCGGCACGTCCAGCGGCGAAGGCAAATAATCCACCACCGCGTCCAGCAAGGGCTGCACCCCCTTATTCTTGAAGGCCGTTCCCACCACCACCGGGAAAACTTTCAGGGCAATGGTCGATTTGCGCAGCGACGCGCGCAGCTCGTCCGCCGTAATCTCTTCGCCTTCCAGAAATTTGTGCAGGATTTCGTCGTCGTTCTCGGCAATACTTTCGACCAGCTGGGCGTGAAACGCTTCCGCTTTTTTCTTCAGTTCGGCGGGAATCTCTTCGGTGAGATATTCCGCGCCAATGGTGTCGTCCTGCCACACAATCGACTTCATGTTGATCAGGTCGATGACGCCCTTGAACTTATCTTCCTGGCCGATGGGAAATTGAATCGCGACCGGCTTGGCACTGAGGCGCTTGCGGATGGTATCGACGGCATGCTCGAAATCCGCACCCATCTTGTCAATCTTGTTGATGAAACAAATTCGCGGGACGCCGTACTTATCGGCCTGGCGCCAGACTTTTTCCGACTGCGGCTGCACGCCGTGCACCGCGTCAAACACCGCGACCGCGCCGTCGAGCACGCGCAGCGAACGTTCCACTTCGGCCGTGAAATCGACGTGGCCAGGGGTATCGATAATATTGATGCGAATGTCACGCCAGGTGCAGGTCGTGGCCGCGGACGTAATCGTAATGCCGCGCTCCTGCTCCTGCTCCATCCAGTCCATGGTCGCAGTGCCTTCGTGCACCTCTCCGATGCGGTGCGTCCGTCCGGTATAAAACAGGATGCGCTCCGTCGTAGTGGTCTTACCGGCGTCGATGTGGGCCATGATGCCGATGTTTCTACACCGTTCTAATGGAACTGTTCTGGGCACGACTTAACTCTTTCTCTTTTCGAATCTCTAAAATCGCTTTGGGCCGTTGGATTTTGGCACCGAAGCCAAACCAGCTCTGGATCAGCCAACCGCTAAGCGCCCGCAGCGGCGCCTCTACCACCGGTAATGCGCGAACGCCTTATTGGCTTCCGCCATGCGATGTACATCTTCTTTCTTCTTGATCGCCGCTCCCTTACCCGTGGCGGCGTCCAGCAATTCATTGGTCAACTTATCGACCATTCCCTTTTCCCCGCGGCCGCGCGCATAGCTGATCAGCCAGCGAATCGCCAGCGACGTCCGGCGGTCGGCATTGACTTCGACCGGCACCTGATAGTTGGCGCCACCCACGCGGCGGGTCTTGACCTCGAGCAGCGGCTTGGCGTTCTCGACCGCTTTCTTGAACAGCTTCAGGGCTTCATCGCCGCCCTTTTCCTGCACCTTCGCCAAAGCCTCATAGAAGATGCCCTCGGCGGTCGAGCGCTTGCCCTGCCACATCATCGAATTGATAAACTTCGTCACCAGATCCGACTGATAAACTGCATCGGCGGGAACGGTCCGCTTGGCGATATGTCCTTTACGAGGCATTCAGCTTCTAACTCCTGGCTCAAGGCTTCTGGCTCTGAGCTTATTGTCCACTCGGCACCAACCACTAGCCACTGCTCCTAGCCCTTCTTCGGCCGCTTGGCGCCGTACTTCGAGCGTCCCTGCATGCGGCCGGCGACCCCCACGGCATCCAGCGTTCCGCGAATCACGTGATAGCGCACACCCGGCAGATCCTTCACGCGGCCCCCGCGAATCAGCACAATCGAGTGCTCCTGCAGGTTGTGGCCGACGCCGGGAATGTAGGTCGTCACTTCAATTCCATTGGTCAGCCGTACCCGCGCCACCTTGCGCAAAGCCGAGTTGGGTTTCTTGGGCGTCTGCGTATACACGCGGGTACACACGCCGCGCTTTTGCGGACATCCCTGCAACGCAGGGCTGGCCGTCTTGTAACGGGGCCGTTTGCGACCCTGAGCCACCAGCTGGTTAAACGTAGGCACTCTCGGTTACTCCTTAGCGGCGAACCAACCTGCTTGTTTCGCGCAGGCAGCGCACAGCTCAATTCCTGCTCTCAAAACCTGCTGAACTAAGTTCTGCGGATCTAAGACGCGTATCCGTGGGCATGGTCAGCTTCAACACCGACCATTACTTCTCGCCGCGCAGCCTCGTCAGTGCAAGCAAACGCTGCAGAGATTCTGGATTCCTGCTCAGACTTTTACGCCGCCGACGGTGGCGCCCGGCCAAACTGCGGGGGCACTCCGTTTCGTCAGCCTTGCCCTGCATGTCCTTCCGCAATAGGGCGGGAGGCGCCGCAGGAACGTTTCAGCGAGGAAAGTTTCCGAACCTGCACTTCATCCGGAAACGCATTTCTCAATAGCTCGACTGCAAGTCCCCGGCCCAAAAGGCAGCAAAACTCACAGCACACAACAAGCTTGGATGTTCTCGCGGAACCAAACTACTATAGCAAGCGCGCGCGAACATCGTCAACCCGTGTTTCTGCATCCCACTCTTCGGACGATCGGGGGGACGATCGGAATAGGCGGGCTCGTGCCCGAATCGCGCTGCAACCGAATCCGAATCGCGCTGCGCTTGCTGATTCCGCCTCCAGCCTCTACACTACAAGTTTTCCAATTCATTCGATGGCACGTTCTCGGCAGTTTCGGAACGCGGAGCCAGAGCAATGTTTAAAGAGGGTTCATGGGTCGGTCGCTGTTGATGAGTAACACGCGTTGGAACCTCTTGCGCTTGACGGTTGCAATCCTTTCTCTCGGGAGCATCGGCGGCTGCGGCAAAGGCACTAAGGCTGGACCTCCACTGTTCCCGACCCGGGTGAACCTGACCCCCAGCAGCAACACATCCGTCAATTTAGGAGCTACTTTCAGCTTTACCGCATCGGCGCAAACCACCGCCGGCACTAATCTCGCCACCCCCTTCACCTATACGTCGAGCGATACTTCGGTTTTGAATGTCGCTCCCAACGGCGTGGCTTGTGCCGGCCACTGGGACGTCGCTTTCACTACCTGCACCCCCGGGGGCACAGGAGTGGTCACGGTCACGGCCTCCGCGCTTAATCAATCGAGTGTTCCAACCTTCGTATTCGTTCATCCTGTGATCGACAGCATCACCGTCACCGGCATTTTGCTGACTGGCGTCCCGATTCAGGAGCCTTGCCTCTCGCAGGGTCAGTCCATGACGCTGGAGGCGCACGCTTTCAGTCAGGGTTCAGACATCACTGCCGCCGTCGGTCCTTTTACCTGGTCCGCCCAATTCCCGACTGTGGTGAACCTGGTCGGGATCGTCAACACCGCTTATAACTTCCCCACGAATCGGGCCACTGCGGTCGCCGTGATTCCTGGAATGACGCAGATCTCCGCCTCGGCCAGCGGAGTTTCCAGTTCGTCCTTCCAGCAACCCCAATATCAGAACTCCCAGGGAACTTCCCCCGTCCTGGATTTCTTCGAGACTTGCCCCATCCAGAGCATCAACCTCGAAGTCGGCCTCCCCGGCTCTCAGCAAACCGGCCAAACCACTTTCGTCAGCTCCAAAGGAGCAACCTCGCAGACGGCCACGGCGGTGCTCACCGACGTGATGGGCAACACCTCCTTGCCCAACACCAATAATGGAATCATCCTCAGCAAAGTGCCTTTAACCTGGAGCGCCTCGCAACCCGGGGTTGTGGGAACCGCGGCCGCGTGCCTGCAAACCTGCGCACTTTCCACTCCCTTGCCGGGCGCCGGGTCGGTGACCGCTTCCTGCTCGCCCCCAACCTGCAACATCGGGTACCCCTTTGTCCCCCCTTCACTCTCCACGCCGGCCGCCATAGCCTCGTGCACCCAGTTCTTTCACGCGCAGTTTCCTCAACTCATCAGTTGCCAGCAACTCATTCCGGTTCCGGTATACGCGACGCCGTACGCGAGCAGTGGGGTTCCAACCCCGGCTGTAGGGGATGGAGCGATCTCGGGCCTGATCACCGGCGCCACACCCACCGCGTCTCTGCTGGCAACCAGTACAGGATGCTCCGCCCAGTCTCCCACCACCTGCAGTTCCGCCATGTACAGCGTCTCTACCGCGAAGGCCACGCCGGGCGCGGCGAATTTTTTGCCCACTCCGCCCAACTCGCTGCTCTTCGATCCTTCCGGCGATAAGGCTTTTATGGGAAGCAACTTCGGAGCGGTGGCGATCAATCCCTCCAGTTTCGGCACCAGCAACAGTGCGTTTACCGGGCTCGGCACGGTCACTGGAACGGTGTTGGCCGTCTCCAACACCGGAACCCTCGCCGCGTTCTCCGACACCATCCACACTCCGAATCAGGTCTTCATCGTCAATTCAGCCAGCGCGAATTCGCTCTCGGCCACGGCGTTGAATATCTCCCAAGGCGTGGCCGCAGCATTTTCGCCCGATGGATTGAAAACGTTTATCTTCGGAAACGGCGGCAGTTCGCTTTACATCTATTCCCCGGTGCAAGCCTTGCAGCCACCGATTTTGCTGCCCGGACCGGCCAACGCGAACACCGTCGCGTTCTCTTCCAATAGCGCATTCGGATTCGTAGCCGAGGCCGCGGCCAGTGGCGGCACGCCAAGTATCACCGCCTACAATACCTGTAACAATCAGGTTGCCACCAGCCCGACGCTGGTTCCTGCCAGCTTGACGCTCTCGGCCAATCCTCTCTTCCTGAAGGTATTACCCGGCGTGCACCTCGAAGGCAGAGACTCTTCCGGATATGCGATTCCCGACGGGCAGCACGTGCTGGTGCTGAACGCGACCGGCTTCGACATCCTCACTGCCACGATCGCTCCGCCCGCCCCCGGAACCCTCTGTCCCCAGTTCCTGACCTTTATGAGCGGCAATCCCAATTCCTTAGTGCAACACATTGAATTGGGCCAGGGTACACTTCAGCCCCTGAACTTCTTCGCCTCTGCCGACGGCGAGCAACTCTACGTTGTCGCAACTGGTCACGCCAGCATCCTGGTCTACGATTTCGGCGCGGGCGCCGTCACTGGCGGCATTGAACTGGTCGGCAACGCCACTCCGGTCAGCGCGGATATCAGTGTCGACGCCGGCACCATTCTGGTCGCCGGCAGCGATAACCTGGTGCACGAAGTCAGCACCGGGCTAGGAGGCAGCGATCAGGTGCAACTTTCATTCCCCAACTTGCCCGACTACCTGAACGCCTTTTGTGCCATCACCATCACCCAGACCCCGTGCACCCTGAACCTGGTTGCCGCCAGACCGTAGTTGCCCGCTCGCAGGAGTCAGTTCGAAGTTCGAAGTTCGAAGCTCGAGCTCCGCCGTGTAAGTTCTCGCCGTTGGGGCGCGAAGCGGTGGAAGTAGCGCCGGCATCCGGCCCCCGGCGGGTTGACGCCACGACACCCCTCAGCGTCCCGAGAGGCCGCCGCGAACTCTTGCGTTGGAAAGAAAATTAGGAATCAACCAATGCTCTCGAGACCGTTGTTCGGTCAAGAAAAAACGACACCCCTAAAAACACTCCCAGGGAGACGAGAACTGAGAACGGCTACTGACAACTGCTAGCTAACTCTTTCCCGATACTATCGAGCACCCCATTCACAAAATGCACCGACTCCGGGCTGGAAAACTTCCGCGCAATCTCCAGCGCCTCATTAATGACAACCGCCCGCGGAGTCTCCGGATAGGCCATCATCTCGGCCACCGCCGCCCGCAGAAGATTGCGATCCACCGCTGCCATGCGTTCCATCCGCCAATGCTCCGCATGCCGCTCAATCAGCCCGTCAATCTCCCCGCTGCGATCGACCGCTACGCGAAAAAGATCGTCCGCAAATCCGCGCACCTCGACGCTCGCCGCCCCATGCTCCGCCCAAAACGTCCGCCGCACCTGCTCTGCATCCTGCTTCCCCATATCCGATTGAAACAACATCTGCAGAGCCATCTCCCGAGATTTGCGGCGAGTACCCATCGAGTCGTTGTCAGTGATTGGTTGTTAGTTGTCAGTGTACTGTAGAGGACCGTCTACGGCAGGCAGGTTATTCAACCGGCTTAGTCTTCGCCTTCTTCATAGCTTTGTCCTTCCGACGCGTCGCGGAGCGAGAAGGAGGAACCTGCAGCTGGCTGACAGCTGACCTTAGCCTGCCTTGCGTCGAAGGGCGAAGCGGCTGAGAGCCGATGGCTGCCGTCAACGACGCCATCTCCACCGCAGCTAGCGCCGCCTCAAACCCCTTGTTTCCCATCTTCAGCCCAGCCCGATCAATCGCCTGTTCCAGCCTGTCGCAAGTCAGCACCCCAAACGCGTGCGGCACCCCAGTCTCCTGCGCCGACTGCCCAATGCCCCGCGTGACCTCGTTGACGATCACGTCATAATGCGCCGTGTCGCCGCGCAGCAAACATCCCACACAAATAATCGCGTCGTATTTCTTGGTAAGCGCCAGCATGCGGGCCGCCGACGGAATCTCAAACGCGCCGGGGACCCGCACTGTCTCTATGTCTTCGTAGAGTTTAGCCCCGCATCGGACCAGACCGTCCAACACCCCCGCCAGCAATCTCTCGGTAATAAAAGAGTTGAAGCGGCTGACCACTACGGCAAAGTGCTTGCCAGCCGCATCCAGCCTCCCTTCGAGCGCAATCTGATCTGTGTCGAGAACGTTTGCAACCACGCGCAGACCGAGAATCCTCAATCGCGTCCCGTCGGGAAATTCGATCACGAAGTGCCGCGCTTCGTGCGTCGGCTCCGGACCGGAATGGTCTTCCACAATCTTCAGACCGTGGCGCTCGACCAAGTGGTGGACCGTGTCCGGATCCTCCACCGTCAAGGAAAGATCCGCATCGCGCCCTGGTTTCTTCCTGTGGATCAGATCGAACTGAAGTTGTGAGGGAAAGAACTCAGCAGTTCGGGATTTCTCGTTCTCAGCGACGTGGCCTTTCGGAAGACCAAGCGACGTCAACAATTCGACTAAAGACTCGAAATCGCCTGCCGACCGCACCACAGCCCCAATATTTACTCGCTTGATCAATATTCTCTGTGCCTCAGTATCTCCCTGGTGAACTGTTTTTTGATCCCGGACAATGCGGGCAAATCCGGGGCAAAAGAAATCACTTCCCCTTAAACGCCGCCGCCCGCTTCTCCAGAAACGCCGTCGTCCCTTCCTTCTTATCTTCCGTAGCGCAGCACACGCCGAACAAAGTCGCCTCCAGATAGAGTCCCTCGGCCAATGTCATCTCCATCCCTTTGTTGACTGCCTCCATCGCATATTGCACCGCCAGCGGAGCATTGGCAATAATCTTCGCCGCAATCGCCTCGGCCCGCGGAATCAACTCGGCCGGACTGGTCAGTTCATTCACCAGCCCAATACGATGCGCCTCCTGCGCCGTAATCATCTCCCCCGCCAGCACCATCTGCATGGCGAGCCCCTTGCCCACCAGCCGCGGCAGCCGCTGCGATCCGCCATATCCCGGAATAATCCCCAGCTTCACCTCCGGCTGCCCCAGCTTCGCGTTCTCGCTGGCAAGGCGCATGGTGCAAGCCATGGCAATCTCGCATCCCCCGCCTAGCGCAAATCCATTGATGCAGGCGATCACTGGCTTGCCCAGATTCTCAATCAAATTCAGCACCGACTGCCCCCGATGCGTATATTCCTTGCCCGAAACCGCATCGTGCTTGGACAGTTCGCCAATGTCCGCCCCGGCAATAAACGCCTTCTCGCCGGAACCGGTAAAAATCACAACGCGAATATTCTTATCGTTCTTAATCTCGTGAAACGCCGTCCGCAACTCCTCCATGGTCGCCATGTTGAGCGCATTGAGCACCTTCGGCCGGTTGACGGTGACATAAGCAATCGCGTTTCGCTTTTCGAGAACTATGTTTTCCAAGGTCATAAGTTGGACTTCCTACGGCGTGATCTGGAACTCCAGGCGGTTCGACGGCAAAGGCTCTTTGCCGATTTCGGGAAACTCGCGTCGCCCCGGAAGCGAATATTCGCCCGGCCGGCCGAGGTCATAAAAACAGCCGACTTCGATCGTATCCTGAGCCGTTTCATGGGGCTTCAAGGTACTCATGATGTTGCTTCCCAGGCTGGGTGGGCCGCTCGTCAGCCCCTCGTTCCTCTGGCGAAACTGCCCTCATCTGCTCTTTTGCTCTTTTCTTTTGCTCTTTGTCTTTGTCTTTGGCGGACGACCGGGGAGCACGACCAGCTGGTAGTGCTGGTTCCCGGCATCGGCCACGGCAAAGAAATTTCTTCGCGTCAGGGTTTCAGCGGGGTGAATCCGTGCCGATCCGGGGCGAGAACTTACAGCTTATTCGCCCGCGGATTCCCCGGGTCCGCGTAATCATAAAACCCGCGCCCCGACTTCCGCCCGTACCAACCCGCCATCACCATCCGCTTCAGCAGCGGAGGCGACGCAAACCGCCGCTCCTTGAACTCGTCATACATCACATGCGTAATGTAGTAAGTCGTGTCCAGCCCCACAAAATCCAGCAGCGTAAACGGCCCCATCGGATATCCGCAGCCCAGCTTCATCGCGTTATCAATATCCTCAATCGAGCCCACGCCCTCCTCATAGGCGCGAATCGCATCGAGCAGATAAGGCACCAGCAGCCGGTTTACGATGAATCCCGTCTTGTCCGACGTTCGCACCGGAACCTTGCCCAGTTTTTTCCCGAACTCGTACGCTGCCTCGTAAACCTGGTCGGAAGTGGCAATGGTCCGCACCACCTCGACCAGCTTCATCAGAGGCACCGGATTAAAAAAGTGCAGCCCAATGAACCGCTCTGGCCGCTTCACCGCCGTCAAAAGTTCGGTCACCGAAATCGATGACGTATTCGAAGCGAAAATCGCGTCCTGCTTCACAATCCCATCAAGCGACGCATACATCTTCTTCTTCTCTTCCACGTTCTCAATGATGGCCTCAATCACGATGTCGCAATTCGCCAGGTCCGCCCGGTTCGTCGTCCCCTTGAGCCTCTCGCGAATTCCATCTCTCTGCACAGCCGTAATCCCGCCCTTCTCCACCGGACGTTCCGCAAACTTCGCCAAAGATTTCTCAATCCCCGCAAAACCCTTGTCGAGAAACTTCTGCTCAACCTCCAGTACAGTCACGTCGAATCCGGCCGTAGCGCAAACCTGCGCAATGCCCGAGCCCATCAACCCGCAACCGAGTACGCCAACCTTTTGAATACCCATCGATCGATAACCTTTGTTATTTTGAAGTGTCGGCCTCATCCCTTGAACGGTCCTGCACGGAGATGTCGATTCCGTCGCCCCTAACGACCTGGAAGTCGATGCGTGGCCGCTTCGTGTACGCTGCCTCCGGATGCGACTTCGTCAACCAGTTCATCTTCAGAGTGATCTCACCCATCTCTTGCTGATCGAACAACTCCACTGCATTGCTCCGTCGCCGCACTCGCGGTTGATCGCTCGGCGGCAGATCGGGCTTGACCGCTCAAGTCATACTCTCCACCACCATCGCAATCCCCTGCCCACCGCCAATGCAGGCGGTCGCCAGCCCATACTTCTTCTTCCGCCGCCGCAATTCGTAGAGCAGCGTAATCACCAGCCGCGTCCCGGTCGCGCCCAGCGGATGCCCCAGCGCAATCGCCCCGCCATTCACGTTCACCTTCTCGCGGTCTAATCCCAACTCTTTTTCGACCGCCAGATACTGCGCCGCAAACGCCTCATTCACTTCGATCAGATCGATGTACTCGAGCGACAGGCCTGCCTTCTGCAGCGCAATTTTCGTCGCCGGCACCGGCCCGCGCCCCATCAGTTTCGGCTCGACTCCGGCAATGCCCCATCCGCAAATCCGTCCCAGCGGCTTCAGCCCGCGTTTCAACGCCTGCTCCAACGACATCATCACCACAGCCGCCCCGCCATCCACGATACCGCTGGCATTGCCCGCCGTCACCGTTCCATTGTTCCCAAACGCCGGCTTCAACTTCGCCAACCCTTCCATCGTGGTCTGCGGACGCCGGTGATCATCCTCCGCCAGCCATTCTCCCGGCGCCTCTCCCTTAGGATTGCGCAACGGCACCGGCACCAACTCTTCCTGAATGCGTCCTTCTTTATAGGCCGCATCCGCGCGCTGCTGCGACCGCAACGCAAACTCGTCCTGAGCCTGCCGCGGAATCCCCTGCTGCTCGCCGTAGAGCTCCGCGGTATTGGCCATGTAGAGCCCGCAATAGGTATCGAGCAGCGCCACCATCAACGAATCTTCCAGCTTGCCACCCGGCGCCAAAGTAAACCCATCGCGCCCGCGAATCACAAACGGCGCCTGCGACATGGCCTCCATCCCGCCTGCCAAAACAATCTTCGCCTCATCCAACTGAATCATCTGCGCCGCGTTCACCATCGACTGCATCCCCGAGCCGCACAGCCGGTTCACCGTCAACGCCGGAGTCTCAATCGGCAGTCCCGCCCGCAATCCCACGTGCCGCGCCCCATACAGCGCATCGCCGGAAGTCTGCTGCGCATTGCCAAAAATAGCATGATCAAATTCCTTGGCATCGATTCCCGCCCGCTCCATCGCACCCTTGGCGGCAATCGCGCCCAACTCCTGCGCGCTAAAGTCCTTCAACTTGCCACAATAACGCCCCCAGGGCGTACGCGCCCCGCTGACAATCGCGATGTCACCTGGCTTCAGCATGATTTTTCTGCAGACTCCGCCGGAACCGATCAGGATCGATCCGCCAAACTGCTTAGTTTAGCAGCGGGTGAAGCAACTTGGCCAGAACGGCTAGTGGAGTGGGTGCTTAACCGTTTTGGGGGCAGACTAGGAGTCCGGTTGAGTAGACCGTGTGTTTTTTTCGGCAGGTGCGAGACCTCGGCGCTGACACCGAGCAAGCCTGAGTGAACATTGTTGGTAACCGCTGATTGGCAAGAATGTGCTTTATGTTTTGTGTCTGTGTGTATTATTACTAGCAGATGAATATCTTCGAAGACACGGGACCGACCGTCGCCCGGCTCCGCGGCCGCAAACAACAACTCCTTACCCGTCTTCGCGTTCCCTCCGACGCTCTTCCTGGCTCCCTCGCGTTGACCCATCGGCGCTGCGGCAAACCCTCTTGTCATTGTGCGGACAGCGAAGGCCATCCTCTTTGGTCCCTCACTTTCATGGCCGATGGGAAAAAACGTGTGGAGCACATCCCCGCCGATTGGGTCGAGGCGGTTCGTCCGCGGGTCGAGGCGGGACGCAGTTTCAAACAGGCCATCGCTGACTTATTCGTCACCAACGTAGAGTTGCTCGTCCAGAGTCGTAAGCAGCGCCGCCGTCCAGCAGTTCGGGGAAGAAAAGGCAAGTGGTCCTAGAGGAATGTCATGGCCCCACACCGTCAACCTCGCAGAACCCCAGCGCACCTGGCGCCGCCGGCACCGGCGCGGCCCATGCTCTTGGATCAGCCGTCGCAGTTCCTTCTGCTGGAGCGCGCCGTAGAGGATGAATTTCGCCCGCAGATGTTGCAGGCCCTGCAACACAAGGTCAACGCCGTGGCGGATTCGTTGCAGGCGGTCGCGCCTGATTGTGCGCGCTGCGGCCGACCGATGAGCTGCCACGACACGCGACCCATCTCCTGGCTGGCGCGCTGCGGACGAATGCACGTGCCCGTGTCGCGCTATCGTTGCCCCACCTGCCAACACGAGTGCCGCCCGCTGCTGGATCAGTTGGGGGTCGAGCCGGGGCGCATCAGTGGATCGCTGGCCCGTATTCTGGGGTTGCTCGCCGTGGTCGCGCCCTATCCCCTGGCCGCGCGCTTAGCTTGGCTGCTCTTGGGAGTCAAGATCAGTCCCATGGGTATTTGGCGGGTGGCCCAGCGGTTGGGCGAGGCGGCGGCGCGCTACAGCGACGATTTGAGCCGCTACCACGCCGATAGCCGCAGTGCGGACACCCCCGCGCCCCTCGCTCCCACGACGGTGGTGGTGGGCGTGGATGGCTGCGCATTAGGCATGCAGGTTCGCTCACAACGGCGGCGGCGCAAGGCCGGCGAACCCAGGCTGCCTGCCTTGCCCGCGGTGGAGGACGGTCAGTTTCGCGAGGTGAAGACGGGGGTGCTGTTGTTGCCTGACGAGCGAGTGGAAAGCTCGCCGGGACGCCGCTCGCTGGTGCGGCGAATCTTGGTAACTTGCCTGGGGGACGCCGACGCGATCTACGGTCATCTCTGGGCACAACTGCGAGAACTGGGTTGGTTGGGCACCTACACCGTGGTGGTCATCGTCGGCGACGGCGCCGAGTGGATCTGGAAACGCGCCTCGATGTTTTCCCGCCGTTGCGAAATTCTTGACTTGTGGCATGCCCTCGAGCACGCCTGGGAGTTGGCCCGTCTGCACTATGGAGAGGGCTCCAAGCAGGCTGACCTCTGGGTTCACCACATCGCCGAAGACTTGCGCGCCGGAAAGGTGCACCAAGTCATCGCACGATTGGAGCGCTTGCGTCCCAAGACACCGGAAGTACGGAAATGTCTGCACTCGCTTATCCGCTACTATCGCAGCAATGCCGAACGCATGCGCTACGACGAATACTTACGCCTGGGATACGGAATCGGCAGTGGGGCGGTCGAAAGCGCCCACAAACAGCTGGTGCATGCGCGCTTGCGCCAAGCCGGAATGCGCTGGAGTGAAGTCGGCGCTCGCCGACTCCTGGCTCTGCGCTTACTTCTATTGAACGACCACTGGGCGCGGCTGGACCAACTCTCCATGATTTCCCTCTCCGCCGGACCGCGCGCTTGACCTGCAGAAAACGATGCGCCATGCTGGATCCATGGCGCACCGCGCACCCGCCATCCCTGTGGACCTCAGAGCACGTTTGGAAGCCGCCCGGCTCGACCTGCTGGCTTTATTCCGCGCCTTGGATCGGATGGACTTATCCGCTGCCGAGATTCCGCAGCGACTGATCCACCAACTGTTCGAACTGGACGCCGATTATGGGGAAGCCCTCTGGGCGCTCGATCAACCTCCCGGCGGTCTCGATCTCCGCGCCATGCTGCGCGACACCTTGGCAGCACTGGAACAGTTGCCGGACGCCCTGGTCCGGTTCCGCAAGACCCTTCCCCAACGCGCCCACTCCACGCTCCCGGCTTTGGAACTGTCTGTCCGCAAGACTCTCGATCCTCTCGAGGCCTACAACATGGTTCCGGGCAGAGATCCCCACAACGGTTAAGCACCCT
>Ga0210406_10001479_pt1 | contig 28488 bp, 32 predicted proteins | sample IncBWC30MmetaG_FD_155454 | JGI IMG/M metagenome (GOLD analysis project Ga0210406, IMG submission 155454) | Forest soil microbial communities from Barre Woods Harvard Forest LTER site, Petersham, Massachusetts, United States - Inc-BW-C-30-M | ecosystem: Environmental > Terrestrial > Soil >... | reverse complement strand
TCGCCGGTGTCGGGATCGATGCCAAAGGTTGTCGTGAAATTCCGGGCGGGGATCGCGTAGCCGACTTGGCCGGTGATCGCGACAGGTCTGATCCAGGACAGCGTGTCCGGAAGATCGCCAAAACCTTTGCCGAAATAGATGTTCGGTATGTAGTGATTAAACGGCTCCGCCCCGACGTTCGCCGAACCAGTGCCACCCCACTCGATGCTGACGCCGACCGACATTATGAACTCATGCACGGGGTCCTTGAAGACCTCATATTTGAACGTCGTGTCGAGGTTCTGAAACCCGTTGGCGCCGGCTGCCGTCGGATCGGTCGGTCCGAGGAAGGTGTAAGTCGTGCCGAACGATATGGCGAAATACTCGGTGATCCGTTTGGAAAACTCGGCGGAAACATCTCGCTGCCGCACCGGCGGATCATCGCCGGTGTGGAAACTGTCGACGGTCGGCAGTGACAGTTCGTCGTTGACGCCGGGATCGTCGATACCGAGCGTGGCCGGAAAGAAGCGATTGCCGACGATAACGTGGGCGATGCTTTGATTGAAGGGAACGAGCATTATCGCGAGCCCCGGCAGGCCCGCGCGCCAAAGACGGATAGACATGAAAATTCTCCGCAAGTTGAGTTGTGAACGCATGGGGGCGGCCAGTGGCCGCCAAGTTCACGTCAACTGCGGTGGCGCGCGCGCCTGGGCGCTGAAACCGGCGCGGGCCCCCGGCAAATCCGGCGCCTGGTCGCGCCAGACCACAAGCGCGGGTTGGCGGTAAGGCGCCATGACCGCCATTTGCTGCGGCGTATCGATGGCGGTGGCGGCCTGAGCGATGCAGCAGATCGAGCAGGCGCCGTTATGGCTGCGGTGGTCGCCGCCCTGATCGCTTTGTGCAGGGGTCCCAGCCGCATTGTCGTGACAGATGAAGGCCGAGCCCAAGGCCGACCCTAAGGGATCGGAAGCGGCGATGCCGGCGGCCCAGCAGGCGGCAATCGGCGCCAGGATCTGCACCACCAGTGCGATCAGCACGATCGGAAGAAATTTTTGCAGCCGCCGGCACATCACGAACCCACCCGCTTCCCGAATATCCGATAGAGACGAGCTAGTCGAGATCGGAGTCCCCGGATTTCGCGATCACGAGATCGAAACGGCGAATTTGTTTTCGGCAGCCGTCAAGAATAACCGGCTGTATCAGGGGTTATTGCGGCTCTTGTTGCCCCTACCCCACTACCTGACGCTAACTACCGCTGCCGTTCCCTTCTGGCCAAATTCCAATCATTTCGCAGCTTGCTCTAATTTTGGACAATCGTTGCCGAAAATGATGACAAGACGAAAAAGATAGTCTACGAGTTCAAGTTCAGGCTGGCCGCAAGGCTGAAGTCTGGTGGTCCAAGTCTCGGGAGGAGCCCTGACGCGCACAAGCAGCGTCGTCCCGTCAATCAAGATCAAATCCAAATTTTCGGGGAAATAGGGTCGACACAATTTTTGGAGCAGGGCTTAACCGCCCTGCTCTTTTTTATCTCACCTGCTTTTTATCTCACCTGCCCGCTGTGCGTGACGCGATGGTCTCCACCAATCCGATCCAGCAGAGCATTGAGCTCGCCTCCGAACGCTGCGAGGATTTGACGCCGTTGGTCTATCGCCGACTATTCCGCGAACATCCCGAGGCAGCGGCGATGTTCCGGAGCGAGGGAAGCGAGCTCGTCAAGGGCTCGATGCTGGCGCTGACGATCGCGGCGATCCTGGATTTTGCCGGCGAGCGCACTGGACACTTTCGCACGATCGAATGCGAGCTGACATCGCACGATGCCTACGGCACGCCGCGTGAATTATTCGTGGCGTTTTTCGGCGTGATCACGGCGACCTTGCGCGATGTTCTCGGCGAGGATTGGTCTCCCGAGATCGATCGGGCGTGGCAACAATTGCTTGGCGAGATCGCAAGCATCGTCGCGCGCAGCGACGCCTGAAATCAATCCCGCTCGAGGAAATTCGATCCGATGTTGGCCTTTTTCTTGATCGGATCGTAGTCGCAATAGACGCTGTCGGCGACCAGCGTGTAGCTCGCGATCACGGTATCCTTGTTGAGCTTGACCGAGTTCAATCCGATTACCGCGGTCTGCTTGCCGCCGTTCCATTTGAACGGCGTCGTGCTCTTGGCCTTTTCGCAGGCCGCAACCGCTTCGGCAAAGACGTAGCCTTCGACGAAAGCCTTCACGGTCCGGAACTGGACCGCCATTCTCCAATCGATGTAGAAGGCGACGGCAAGGGCTGCGACGAGCAACACGAAAAGCCCGATTGCTATTCTCTGAAAATTCATTGCTTCCCCCCGGCGAACGCAATCCAAGATTTAGAACGGCATTCCCATCAGTTTCGACAGCCGCTCGATGGAAAGATACCCCGCATTATAGGCAAGCATCGCGATCGCGAAAATCACCGCCGAGATCAAGGTGGTCCAGATCAGCTTGGGGCCCATCCGGCTTGCGATCGGCGCGCCAGGATCGGTGCCGGGCGCGCCCCCGCCGTCCTCGTGTTGGCTGCGCACGCCAAACGGCAGCGTCAAGAACAGGGTGACCCACCACAGCACGAAGTAGATCGCGAACGCGGTTGAGATGGTGTAGGCCATCTTCTCCGGTCCCTAACTCTGCTCGATTTCGACCAGCGCACCGGAAAAATCCTTCGGGTGCAGAAACAATACCGGCTTGCCGTGGGCGCCGATCTTGGGCGTTCCGTCGCCGAGCACGCGCGCACCCTGCTTGATCAGGGTATCGCGCGACGCGATGATGTCGGACACCTCATAGCAGATGTGGTGGATGCCGCCGTCGGCATTGCGCTCGAGAAACTTTGCGATCGGCGACTCCCCACCCAGCGGCTGGATGAATTCGATCTTGGTGTTCGGCAGCGTCACGAACACGGTGGTCACGCCGTGCTCGGGCAGCGGTACCGCGGGCGAGATCTCGGCGTTGAAGCCCACGCCATAGATTTTGGCGGCCTTCTCGGCGTCCTTGACCGCGATCGCCACGTGATTGAGCCGGCCGAGCATCGTCTTCTCCGTATTAGACCATCAGAACGTGGACGAGGCAGAGCGGCTTCTTGCCCCACTGCTCGTTGAGGGCAGCGCGCACCGCCCGGCGAACGGACTCCGCAAGCGCGTCCGGATCGCGCCGCCGCGCCCGCGGCAGGCCCTCGACCGTCGATACCACCACATCGAACACGATGTCATCGAGTTCTTCACCGGCGGTATTTTTTTCGGGGATGCCGACGAGATCGACCTCGGGATCGTCGGCGAGTTCCCCCTTATCCGTCATGGCGACGGCAACAAAGGCGCAGCCGGCAAACCCCATTCGCCGCCGCTCGACCACGGCGCGCGATTTGGCGTCCTCCAGGATCGTTCCGTCCTTGTAGAGCCGGCCTGCGGGAAGTTCGTCGATGATGCCGGGGTCGCCGGGACCAAGTTTTACCAGATCGCCGTTACGGCAAGTCACCACTTTCGGCACGCCGGCGGCGCGCGCCAGTTTGGCGTGCTCGAACAGATGCAGCGCCTCGCCATGGACAGGGATCAGGAGCTGCGGGCGGGTCCAGGCAATGATGTCGCGGAGTTCGTCGCGGCGCGGATGGCCGGACACATGGACCAGATGCGTTCGATCGGTGATGACCTCGACACCCTGGGCGATCAGCCCGTTGACAATGGACCCCACCGCCTTCTCGTTGCCGGGAATGGTGCGCGAGGAAAAGATCACGCAGTCGCCCTTGTTGAGCGCGACCTGCGGATGATCGTTGTTGGCGATCCGCGCCAGCGCCGCGCGCGGCTCGCCCTGGCTTCCTGTGCACAACGCCAGCACCTTGTCGGGGGGAAAATGGCCGTAGAGGTCGGGTCCACGGAAATCCTGCACGCCCGTCAGATGGCCGGTTTCGCGCGCCACCTGCACCACGCGCTCCATCGCGCGACCGATCACGACAACCTCGCGGTCGGCGGCCCTGGCAGCGTCCGCCACCGCCTTCACGCGCGCGACGTTGGAGGCAAACGTGGTCACGGCGACGCGGCCTTTGGCCGTTTTGACGAGATCCGCGATGGTCTTTGCGACTTCGGCCTCCGACGGCGAGCGCCCGTCGCGCACCGCGTTGGTGGAATCGCCGATCAGCGCCATGACGCCGGCATCGCCTAGCTCACGCAGCCGCCGCTCGTCGGTCGGAAGGCCAATGATCGGGGTGGGATCGATCTTCCAGTCGCCGGTATGCAGCACCGTGCCCACTTCGGTGTGGATCGCAAGCGCGTGCGATTCCGGAATCGAATGCGCGACCGGGATGAACTCGACATTGAACGGCCCGATGTCGACCTGGCCGCCGGAGCGCACGACCTTGACCGGAATTTTCGGCGGATTGCGTTCGGAGGCACATTTGGCTTCGAACAGAGCGGCGCTGAATTTGGTCGCATAGATCGGACATTTCAGCTTCGGCCAGAGGTCGATGATGGCGCCGAAATGGTCTTCATGGGCATGCGTGAGCACGAGCCCGACCAAATTCTTCCGCTCTTTTTCGAGGAAGCGGATATCGGGCATGATCAGATCGATGCCGGGCAGATGCTCCTCGTCGCCGAAGGAAACGCCGAGATCGACCGCGAGCCAGGAGCGCTGATGGCGATTGCCGAGCCCGTAGATCGACAGGTTCATGCCGATTTCGCCGACGCCGCCAAGCGGCGCAAACACCATCTCATCCGGCCGCGCCATCAGCCCGCTCCCACTGACGCCACGGATCCGAAATAGACGTCGCCGGCGGTAATCGGCACCCGCGTGCCCGTGGACGTCCGCACGATCATGCATCCTTGCTCATCGAGGGTATCGAAGGTGCCTTCGATGGTCGCACCGCCCGACTTGATCGCAACCGCCCGTCCAAGGCCGGCGGCACGCGCCAGCCATAATTTGCGGATTTCACCGAAGCCGCGACCGCCGTCCCAGATGCCGCGGTATTCGGTCCAGGAGTCGGATAGTTCCGCGAACAACTCCTCCGCGATGATCTGGACCCCCAACGCCGCAAGCGAGGTCGCCGGCGTCAGCGTGCCCTCGGGGGCAGCCATGACATTGGTGCCAATACCGACGATGACCGCGAGGCCATTGCCGTCAACGGCTTCCGCTTCCAGCCCGATTCCGACAAGCTTTTTTTGCCCGGCCAGGACGTCGTTGGGCCACTTCAGGAAAAAATCCAAATGGTCGGATCCCGCCGATCGCAACGATGCTTCGACGCTTACTTTTCGCAGTGCTGCCTCGATTGCAAGTCCGCCGACAAAACCCAGCGTCGCCGCGACGGACGGCGATATTTCCATTACTTCCAGGATACTGCTGGCGAGATTGCCGCGCGGCGCGATCCAGGGCCGGTTCCGGCGCCCGCGCCCGGCGGTTTGCTCTGAGGTTACAAACCAAAGCGGTCCGCGCTCGCCCTCGCGCGCACGCGACAGCGCCTCCGCGTTGGTCGAGCCGATCGAATCGAAAGCTGCGAGCCGGTAACCCGCCGATATGGCGCGAGGACCGAGCGTGAAGGTCATTAAAAGAGCGACTTCGCCGCTGAAGTGGCGACGCTGACCAGCGGCCCGGGATAGACGAAGTAGAAAATGTTGAAGAGCCCGGCCACCGCCAGCACCGTGCGCAGTTCGACGCGCATCGGGTCGAACTTCTGGAGCGGCTCGTCGAAATACATCACCTTGATGATGGTGAGGTAATAAAACGCGCCGACCACGCTCGTGAGCACGCCGATGACGGCGAGCGTGAACAGGCCGGCCTTGATCGCCGCCACGAACACGTAGAATTTTGCGAAGAAGCCCGCAAGCGGCGGGATGCCGGCGAGCGAAAACAGAAGCATCGCGAAAAAGAAGGCGAGCAGCGGATTGGTGCGCGAAAGCCCTGCGAGATCGCTGATCTGCTCCACGGCCTGCCCGCTGCGCCTCATGGCGAGGATGATGGCGAAGGAGCCGAGCGTCATCGCCACATAGATCGTGATATAGATCAGTACGCCCTGGGCGCCCTCGACGGTTCCGGCGGCAAGGCCGACCAGCGCAAAGCCCATATGGCCGATCGACGAATAGCCCATCAGGCGCTTGATGTTCTTTTGCCCGATGGCGGCAAAGGATCCCAGCGCCATCGAGGCGATCGCCACGAACACGACGATCTGCTGCCATTGTGGGACGATGCCCGGGAAGGCGGTCAGCGCCACGCGCGTGAAAACCGCCAACGCCGCGACCTTGGGCGCGGAGGCAAAGAACGCGGTCACCGGCGTCGGCGCACCCTCATAGACGTCGGGCGTCCACATGTGGAACGGCACCGCGGAGATCTTGAAGCACAGCCCGGCCAGCAGGAACACCAGGCCGAACACGATGCCGAGGCTGCCCGTCTTCACCGACGCGGCAATGCCGGCAAAGCTGACGGTGCCTGTGAAGCCATAGATCAGGGAGGCGCCATAGAGCAGCATGCCCGACGACAGCGCGCCGAGCACGAAATACTTCAGCCCGGCCTCGGTCGATTTCGCATTGTCGCGATTGCTGGCGGCGACTACGTAGAGCGCAAGCGACATCAGCTCGAGCCCGAGATAGAGCGTGATGAGGTCGCCCGCCGAGATCAGCACCATCATGCCGAGCGTCGAAAGCAGCACCAGGATCGAATATTCAAAAATGCGCCGCGACGGATCGGACAGGAATTCCGCCGACAGGACAAGCGTCGCGGCAGATCCGATCAGCGCCAGGATTTTCAGGAACCGGGCGAAATCGTCGACGATGAAGCTGCCGCCGAAGGTCGTGAGCTTTCCAGCCGGCAGCATCCATTCCAGCACGCCGGTCAAGACCAAGAGGCAGACCGCAAGGCCAGTGACGAATTTGGTCGTGCCCTGCCCGCGATAGGCGCCCAACATCAAGAGCACCATGGCGCCGACGGCCAGCACCAGCTCGGGCAACACCGGCTGCAACGGATAACCTGCACTCTCAAAGCTCATGGCGCTATTCCCATCCTGCTGCCGGATTTTATTGCAGCAGCGCTGCGGCCTTCACGGCCGTCACCGCGGTAGTGTAATTGTTGACGAGTTGCTGGACTGATGCCGCCGACATATCGAGCACCGGCTTCGGATAGACGCCGAACAAAATGGTCAGCGCCACTAGCGGGAACAGCGTGAGGCACTCCCGGAACGTCAGATCCTTGATGCTCATCAAGGACGGCCTGACCAGCGCGCCGAAGACTACCTTGCGATAGAGCCAGAGTGCGTAGGCCGCCGACAGGATCACGCCGGTCGTAGCGAAGACCGCGGTCGGAATCGAGACCTTGAAGGTGCCGATCAGCGTCATGAATTCTCCGACAAAGCCGGAGGTGCCGGGCAGTCCGACATTGGCCAGGGTGAAGACCATGAATACCAGCGCATAGAGCGGCATCCGGTTGACCAGCCCGCCATAGGCCGCAATCTCGCGGGTATGCATGCGGTCGTAGACGATGCCGACGCAGAGGAACAGCGCGCCCGACACGATGCCGTGCGAGACCATCTGGAACACGCCGCCGGCGACGCCCTGCATGGTGCCGGCGAAAATGCCCATGGTGACGAAGCCCATATGGGCGACGGAGGAATAGGCGATCAGCTTCTTGATGTCGTCCTGCATCAGCGCCACCAGCGAGGTGTAGATGATCGCGATCACCGACAGCGAGAAGATAAGCGGCGCGAAGTCGTGCGAGGCCAGCGGGAACATCGGCAGCGAGAAACGCAGGAAACCGTAGCCACCCATTTTCAACAGGATCGCGGCCAGGATCACCGAGCCCGCCGTCGGTGCCTCGACGTGGGCGTCCGGCAGCCAGGTATGAACCGGCCACATCGGCAGCTTCACGGCAAACGAGGCAAGGAACGCGAGCCACGCCCACATCTGGAGGCTACGCGGCACCGCCGTGTGCATCAGGGTCGGAATGTCGGTGGTACCCGCGTTCCAGTACAGCGCCATGATCGCGAGCAGCATCAGGACCGAGCCGAGCAGCGTGTAGAGAAAGAACTTGAAGGAGGCGTAGACCCGGCGCGGCCCACCCCACACCCCGATGATCAGGAACATGGGGATCAGGCCGCCCTCGAAGAACAGATAGAACAGCACGAGGTCGAGCGCGCAGAAGGTGCCGACCATCAGCGTTTCGAGAATCAGGAACGCCATCATGTATTCGCGCACGCGCAGCGTCACGGATTTCCAGCTCGCGACGATGCAGAACGGCATCAACGCGGTGGTCAGGATCACGAACGGCAGCGAGATGCCGTCGACGCCCATGTGATAGGTGATGCCGGTGGCGAGCCACGACGCCTTCTCGACGAACTGGAAATCCGCACTCGCCGGATCGAAGCGCCAGACCAGGATCAGCGACACCACAAAGGTGATCAGCGTGGTCCACAGCGCGATCCAGCGCGCATTGCGCCGCGCGGCTTCGTCATCGCCGCGGCTGATATAGATGATCAGCGCGCCGACCACCGGCAGGAAAGTAACGACGGAGAGAATGGGCCAGGTTGTCATCACTGGCCTCCGAAGCCGAACATGAACCAGGTGATCAATCCGGCCACCCCGATCAGCATCGCAAAGGCATAATGATAGAGATAGCCGGTCTGGATCTTCACGACATTGCGGGTGACATCCAGCACCCGCGCCGACACGCCGTCGGGACCAAAACCGTCGATGACGTAACCGTCGCCGACCTTCCACAGGAAGCGTCCGATCCACTTCGTGGTTCGAACGAAGATCAGATCGTAGAGTTCGTCAAAATACCATTTGTTGAGCAGGAACTGGTAGAGCATCGGCTGCTGGTTGGCGAGCTCGACCGGCAGGTACGGGCGGCGGAGATAGAACAGCCAGCAAACCAGGAAACCCAGCCCCATCATCAGCGTCGGCAGGAACGCGACGGTCTCGGGAATGTGGTGCATCTCCTCGATGATATGCGGGTTCATCTTCACAGACTCGCGGAAGAATTCTTCCACGCCGTGGCCAGCGAACAATTCCTTGAACGGGAAGCCGGCGAGGATCGATCCGGCGGCGAGAATGCCGATCGGGATCAGCATCCAGAGCGGGCTCTCATGCGCGGCCTCATAATGCTCCTGGTCATGCGGTTCGCCATGGAAGGTCTTGAAGATCAGCCGCCACGAGTAGAACGAGGTCAGCCCGGCCGCGACCACCGTCATCAGAAAACCGTAGAATGCCAACGGATTGCCCGAGGCATAGGCGGATTCGATGATGGCGTCCTTGGAGAAATAGCCGGCGGTGAGCGGAAAGCCGGTCAGCGACAGCGTGCCGATCACCATCACGATATAGGTGAAGGGGATCTTGTCCTTTAAGCCACCCATGTTGCGGATGTCCTGCTCGTGATGCATGGCATAGATCACCGAGCCGGAGCCTAGGAACAGCAGCGCCTTGAAGAAGGCATGCGTGAACAGATGGAAGATGCCGACGGAATAGGCCCCCGCCCCCATCGCCACGAACATGTAGCCGAGCTGTGAACAGGTCGAGTAGGCGACGATGCGCTTGATGTCGTTCTGCACCAGACCAACGGTGGCGGCGAAGAACGCTGTGGTCGCACCGAAGAAAATCACCACCGCCTGCGCATTCGGCGCCAGTTCAAACAGCGGCGACAGCCGCGCCACCATGAACACGCCGGCGGTAACCATGGTCGCGGCATGGATCAGCGCCGAGACCGGAGTCGGGCCCTCCATGGCGTCGGGCAACCAGGTGTGCAGCAAAAACTGCGCCGATTTGCCCATCGCGCCCATGAATAGCAACAGGCAGATCAGCGTCAGCGCGTCGGCATGCCAGCCCAGGAAATCGATGGTCTTGCCGGTCAGCCCCGGCGCGCCGGCGAAAATCGTCTCAAGATCGATCGAGCCGATCAGCATGAAGATCGAAAAGATGCCCAGCAGGAATCCGAAATCGCCGACACGGTTGACAATGAAGGCCTTGATCGCCGCCGCGTTCGCCGACGGCTTCTGGTACCAGAATCCGATCAGCAGGTAGCTCATGAGGCCGACGCCTTCCCAGCCGAAGAACAACTGCACCAGATTATCGGCGGTCACCAGCATCAACATCGCGAAGGTGAACAGCGACAGATAGCTGAAGAACCGCGGCCGGTACGGATCCTCGTCCATGTAGCCGATCGAATAGAGATGCACGAGCGAGGAAATGGTATTGACCACGACCAGCATCACGGCGGTCAGCGTGTCGACCCGCAGCGACCACGTCACCTGCAGATCGCCGGATGTGATCCAGGGGAATAGGGCAATCCGCGCGTCGTGATGCATGAAGCCGACGTCGACCAGCGTCACCCAGGAAAGACCCGCGGAAACGAACAATAGCCCGGTCGTAATTAGCTCGGCGGCGCGCGATCCGGCGGCTGCCGGCTCGACTGCATGGTCGTCGTGACCGTGATCGTCATGACCGTTGTCGTCGTGGGCGTCGGCTGCATGGGCGTCGACGCCATGCGCGTCGTCGTGATGCTCGACACTATCGCCGCCCGGATTGCGCGCGTGCGCTCCGAAAATCGAGATCAGCCCGGCGAGAATGGCGCCCAGCAGCGGCAGGAAAACGATCGCCTGAACCATTAGCTCTTTCCTTTGCGCATGATCTTATCGGAAAACCGGTACCCACTTTTCCGGATCATGCGCGCTCAGCCCTTCATCAGATTGACGTTTTCAACCTCGATCGAGCCGCGGTTACGGTAGTACACCACCAGCACGGCCAGACCGATCGCGGCCTCAGCGGCTGCAACCGTCAGCACCAATAGCGCAAACACCTGACCCACGATGTCGCCGAGGAAGGTCGAGAACGCCACCAGGTTGATATTGACCGCGAGCAAGATCAGTTCGATCGACATCAGGATGACGATGATGTTCTTGCGGTTGAGAAAGATGCCGAGGATTCCGAGCGTGAACAGGATCGCGCCGACCGCCAGATAATGTCCAAGCCCGATCGTCATCGCACCCACTCCGCCGCGTCGGCATCCTGCAGCCCCTGCCCCGAGGCCACCTTGCGCACGGTCATCGCAAGCTCGGGCGTCCGCGCGTTCTGCACGTTGATGTCCTGCCGCTTGACGCTCGCCTTGTGGCGCAAGGTCAGCACGATGGCGCCGATCATCGCGACCAGGAGCACCAGGCCTGCCATCTGGAAGTAGTGGATGTATTTGGTATAGAGCACGAGGCCGAGTGCTTCGGTATTGCTGACATTGCTGGGGATCGCGGCCGTGATCGCCTTGGTGACAGCGGGATTGATGACCCAGCCGCCGCCGACCAGCAAGAGTTCCACCATGAACACGCCGCCGATCACGAGGCCAATCGGCAGATATTCCAGAAAGCCCTCGCGCAACTCGGTGAAGTCGACATCGAGCATCATGATCACGAACAAGAACAGCACCGCGACCGCGCCGACATAGACGACCACCAGGATCATCGCCAGGAATTCGGCGCCCATCAGCACGAACAGGCCCGACGCGTTGACGAAGGCGAGGATCAGAAACAGCACCGAGTGCACGGGATTGCGCGACACGATCACCATGACGGCGGACGCGACGCAGATGCCGGCAAACAGATAAAAGAACAGCGCGGGAAGGATCATGCCCTCACCTCACCGGTACGGCGCGTCGAGTTCAATCGCCTTCGCAATCTCGCGCTCCCAGCGGTCGCCGTTGGCGAGCAATTTCGCCTTGTCATAATAGAGTTCCTCGCGGGTCTCGGTCGCGAATTCGAAATTCGGTCCCTCGACGATGGCGTCGACCGGACAGGCCTCCTGGCACAGCCCGCAATAGATGCATTTCACCATGTCGATGTCGTAACGCACGGTGCGGCGGGTGCCGTCATTGCGGCGCGGACCGGCCTCGATGGTGATCGCCTGCGCCGGACAAATCGCCTCGCACAGCTTGCAGGCGATGCAGCGTTCCTCGCCATTGGGATAGCGGCGCAGCACGTGCTCGCCGCGGAAGCGCGGCGAGATCGGCCCCTTCTCGAATGGATAATTCAGCGTCGGCTTAGGCTGGAAGAAATAGCGCATGGCGAGAAAGAACGCCGACACGAACTCGGATAGCAGCAGCGAACGGGCCGTGGCGTTGACATTGATGCTCATGGCGACCTCATTTCGGCGCGATATCAGCGAAATGCAGCACGCCGGCGACGATAACCACCATTGCCAGCGACAACGGCAGGAACACCTTCCAGCCGAGCCGCATCAGTTGATCGTAGCGGTAGCGCGGCACGATCGCCTTCGCCATCGCAAACATGAAGAACATGAAGAATACTTTGAGCGAAAACCAGATCACGCCGGGCACCCAGGTGAACGGCGGCAGCGCCACCGGCGGCAGCCAGCCCCCCAAAAACAGGATCGTCGCCATCGCGCACATCGTGGTGATCGCGACATATTCCCCGAGCATGAACAGCAGATACGGCGTCGAGCCGTATTCGACCATGAAGCCCGCGACCAGCTCGGATTCGGCTTCCACCAGGTCGAACGGCGGACGGTTGGTCTCCGCCAGCGCCGAGATGTAGAACACCACGAACATCGGAAACAACGGCCAGACATACCAGTTCAGGATGGTAAGCTGCGGCAGGCCGATCAGGCTGCCGAACCCGCGGGTGTTCTGCGCTTCCACCACGCTCGAGAGATTGAGCGAGCCCGCGCACAATAGTACCGTGATGATGACGAAGCCGATCGAGACTTCGTAGCTGACCATCTGCGCCGCCGAGCGAAGCGCGGCCAGGAACGGATATTTCGAGTTCGACGACCAGCCGGCCATGATGATGCCGTAGATCGACAGCGACGAGATCGCGAAGATGTAGAGCACGCCGACATTGATGTCGGAGATCACCCAGCCGAGATTCATCGGGATCACGGCCCAGGCGGCGAGCGCGAGCACGCAACTCACCAGCGGTGCCAGCAGAAACACGCCCTTGTTGGCGCCGGCCGGAATGATCGGCTCCTTCAGCACGAATTTTAGGAGGTCGGCGAAGGACTGGAACAGCCCCCACGGCCCGACCACGTTGGGGCCGCGCCGGATCTGCACCGCCGCCCAGATCTTGCGGTCGGCGAGCAGGATGTAGGCGATCGCGATCAAGAGCACGACGAGCAACAGCACGCTCTCCGCGACCATCACGATCAGCGGCCACAGAAACCCGGTCCAGAATGCGCTTTCAAAAAATTCCATCAGCTCACGCTCATTCCGCTGCCCTCAGCACATGCCCGGAGGCCAGGCGCGAACATTCCGCCATGACCGCCGAGGCGCGCGCGATCGGGTTGGTGAGGTAGAAATCCTCGATTGCGGTCTTGAACGGCGTCTTCTCGACGCCGCCGCCCTTCCCCGCCAGCTTCTTGATGTCGTCGGCGGTGCCGGCTTCGATCCGGTCGACGCGCATCAAATGCGGGGTAGCCTTGAAGATCGCCTGTCGCAGCGCCTGCAGCGAGTCGTAAGGAAGCTTCTTGCCCAAAACGTCCGACAGCGCGCGGATGATCGCCCAGTCCTCGCGCGCCTCGCCGGGCGGAAATGCCGCGCGGCCGGCGATCTGCACCCTGCCCTCGGTGTTGACGAAAATGCCGGATTTTTCGGTATAGGCCGCGCCCGGCAGGATCACATCGGCGCGGTGGGCGCCTTTGTCGCCATGGGTGCCGATATAGACCACAAAAGTGCCGTCCGGCACCTTGGTCTCGTCGGCGCCAAGCAGGAACAGCACATCGAGCGTGCCGAACGTCGTCATTTGCGCCGCGCTGAGGGCGCCCGCCCCTCCGGCAAAGCCGATGTCGAGCGCGCCCACCCGCGAAGCGGTCTCATGCAAAACGGCAAAGCCGTTCCAGCCATCCTTGATAGCGCTGAAATCGCCGGCGAGTTTCGCGGCGAGCGACAGAATGGCCGCGCCGTCATGCCGCCCGATCGCGCCGGCGCCGACCAGCACGATCGGATTCTTGGCGTCCTTCAGCACATCGGCGAAGGAATGCTTGCCGGCCGCGAGATCGGCAAGCGAATCCGTGCCCGCGCCGATATGATCGTAGCTGTAGGTCAGATCGGCCTTGGCGCCGATCAGGCCGACCTTGAGCTGGCCCGAGCGCCAGCGCTTGCGGATGCGCGCGTTGAGAACCGCGGCCTCACGCCGCGGGTTGGAACCCACGATCAAAAGCGCATCGGCCTGGTCGATGCCAGCTATCGTCGGGTTGAAGATGTAGCAGGCGCGGCCGGCCTTCGAATCGAAGGCGTCGCCGCCCTGGACCGCGAGATTGACCGAACCGTATTTCGCCAGGAGATCCTTCAGCGCGAACATCTCTTCGACCGCGGCGAGATCACCGGCAATGGCGCCGATCCGCTTGCCGTCACTGCGCGCGGTTTTCGCGGCGATCGCTTGGAACGCTTCCGGCCACGACGCCGCGCGGAGCTGACCGTTTTTGCGGATATACGGCCGATCGAGCCGCTGCGTGCGCAGGCCGTCGACGACGTGACGGGTCTTGTCGGAAATCCATTCCTCGTTCACGGCTTCGTTGACGCGCGGCAGGATCCGCATCACCTCGCGGCCGCGGGTATCGACCCGGATCGCGGAGCCGACGCCGTCCATGACATCGATCGATTGCGTCTTGCCGAGCTCCCACGGCCGCGCGGCAAAGGCGTAAGGTTTTGAGGTCAGCGCGCCCACCGGGCAGATATCGACCAGATTGCCCTGCAGCTCGGAAGAGAGCGCGGATTCCAGATAGGTCGTGATCTCCATGTCCTCGCCACGGCCGGTCGCGCCCATTTCCGGCGTGCCGCAGACTTCGGCGGAGAAGCGCACGCAGCGCGTGCACTGGATGCAGCGGTTCATCGAAGTTTTGACCAGCGCGCCCAGATATTTGTCCTCGACCGCGCGCTTGTTCTCGGCAAAGCGGCTGGTGTCGACGCCATAGCCCATCGCCTGATCCTGCAGGTCGCACTCACCACCTTGATCGCAGATCGGGCAATCCAGCGGATGGTTGATCAGCAAGAACTCCATCACGCCTTCGCGCGCCTTCTTCACCATCGCAGAGCGCGTCGAAATCTCCGGCGGCTCGCCCTTGGGACCAGGACGGCAGTCGCGCACGGCCCAGGCGCAGCTTGCGACCGGCTTCGGGCCGCCCTTCACCTCGACCAGGCACATCCGGCAATTGCCGGCGATCGACAGCCGCTCGTGGTAGCAAAAGCGCGGGATCTCGGCGCCCGCGGCCTCACACGCCTGCAGCAGCGTAAACTCCGGAGGGGCATCGATCTCTTTGCCGTCGACGATGAGCTTTGTCATTCTCTCTACTCCGCCGCGACCATGTGGACGGGGTCGCGGATGCCGACGTCATCGATATCGGCCTTGTGCGAATATTCGTCGATCCGCGCTTCGATCTCATGACGGAAATGCGCTATCAGGCCCTGGATCGGCCAGGCCGCGGCGTCGCCGAGCGCGCAGATGGTGTGGCCTTCGACCTGTTTTGTCACCTCCAGCAGCATGTCGATCTCACGCTTATGGGCGCGGCCTTCGGCCATGCGCGTGAGCACCCGCCACATCCACCCGGTGCCCTCGCGGCACGGCGTGCACTGGCCGCAACTCTCGTGCTTGTAGAAATAGGAGATGCGCGCGATCGCCTGGATCAGGTCGGTCGACTTGTCCATAACGATCACCGCCGCCGTGCCTAGGCCGGAGCGCAATTTGCCGAGGCTGTCAAAGTCCATCGGAGTGTCGATGATCTGTTCCGCCGGCACCATGCGCACCGAGGAGCCCCCGGGGATGACGGCTTTCAGATTGTCCCAGCCGCCGCGGATACCGCCGCAGTGGCGCTCGATCAGCTCGCGGAACGGAATCCCCATGGCCTCTTCGACATTGCAGGGGCGCTCGACGTGGCCGGAAATGCAAAACAGCTTGGTGCCGACATTGTTGGGCCGGCCGATCGCCGCGAACCACGCTGCGCCGCGCCGCAAGATATCCGGAGCGACCGCGATCGACTCGACGTTGTTGACCGTGGTCGGGCAGCCATAGAGGCCGACATTGGCCGGAAATGGCGGTTTTAGCCGCGGCTGTCCCTTCTTGCCTTCGAGGCTTTCCAATAGCGCGGTCTCTTCGCCGCAGATATAGGCGCCGGCGCCATGGGTCACGTAGAGGTCGAATGGCCAGCCGTTGACATTGTCCTTGCCGATCAGTTTTGCCTCATAGGCCTGATCGACCGCGGCCTGCAGGTGCTCGCGCTCCCGGATGAATTCGCCGCGCACATAGATGTAGCAGGCATGCGCACCCATCGCGAAGCTCGCGAGCAGGCAGCCCTCGACCAAGAGATGCGGGTCGTGCCGCATGATCTCGCGGTCCTTGCAGGTGCCGGGCTCGGATTCGTCGGCGTTGACCACGAGGTAGCTCGGCCGCCCATCGGTCGATTCCTTCGGCATGAACGACCATTTCAGCCCGGTCGGGAATCCCGCCCCGCCGCGGCCGCGCAGCCCCGAGGCCTTCATCTCGCTGATGATCCAGTCGCGGCCCTTGTCGATGATCGCCTTGGTGCCGTCCCAGGCGCCACGCTCGCGTGCGCCTTCGAGGGCCCAGTCCCTAAGGCCGTAGAGGTTCTTGAAGATGCGATCCTTGTCGTCGAGCATGGCTTTCAAACTTCTTTCGATCAGCGGTTGGACTGCATGGCGGCCAGCACTGCGGCGCAAGCGCCGAAGGCCAGCATCCACATGAGGCTCGTTTCAAGCGATGCGTTCAGGGCGTAGCGTTGCAGAAGAAAAATGAAGACCGAGGCCGCCAGGCTGTGCAAGGCGATATAGCGCCAGTTTTTCATAGCACCGACACTCCCTTGGCCCCACGCCCGCGATGTCAGATCACGCCTCATGCGGTTTCCTTCAACGTGGTCGGCCCGGTGATGGGCGCGGAAAACTGGCGGCCGTTTTGCGGTCCCGGCTTGGGCGGATGGCCGGAGGCAAATCCGTCCAGCACCTTGCCAAAACTGTCCTTGGTCAGGTCCTCGTAGGTGTCCTTCCAGATCAATACCATCGGCGCGTTCACGCAGGCGCCGAGACACTCGACCTCTTCCCAACTGAAATTGCCGTCCTTGGAGAGATGGAAGGGATCATGGTGGATGCGGCGCTGGCAGACTTCGATGATGTCGCCCGCGCCGCGCAAGCGGCACGGCGTAGTGCCGCAGACCTGGACGTGGGCCTTCTTGCCCACCGGCTGCAACTGAAACATCGTGTAAAAGGTCGCGATTTCAAGCGCGCGGATGTAGGGCATGTCGAGCAGATCGGCGACCGCGCGGATCGCAGCTTCCGACACCCAACCCTCGTGCTGTTCCTGTACCCGCCACAAGATCGCAATCGCGGCCGAGGCCTGACGTCCCGGTGGATATTTGGCGATCTCGTTCTTGGCCCAGGCAAGGTTCTCCTCCGAGAACGCGAAGCTCGCAGGCTGCAATTCCTTCGGTGCCAGGCGACGGACAGACATTTGTTCAGTCTCTCATTGCATGCGACGCGCGGCGCTCGCGTTCAGGGCGTTGATCCGGTCCTGCCAGAATGCGCTGGCGGTGCCGAATACGTTATAGCCGACGTGGCTGGAAACCTTGATGCGGTCGAGGATCGACAGCTCGCTCACGGTTTCCAGCCGGTTGCTGCGGGGATCATAGACGATCAGCTCCAGCGGCGTCTGCTCAAGAATATAACGCGACACCGTGTGATCGGGGTCGTTGCCGTGCTCTTCGCATATGATCACGCTGTCGGCCTGCAACAGTCGCGCGCCGCCCTTGATGGCCTCGATCTCGACGCCTTCGACGTCGAGCTTGATCAGGAATTTTCCGCTGACAGCCACCCTGCCGTCGTCGATGAGATTGTCGAGCGCGATGATCGGAACTTCCTCGCCGTCTGCGCAATTGCCGGCGATGCTGAACGCCTCGTGCTTGGTGCCGGACAGCCGCGCGGTGCCGCGTGCGGCACCGATCGCGCATTTCATCGGCTCGAAGCGATTGCCGTTGATCCTGGCATTGTTCGTGAGCTTGACGAAATTCTGCGACGACGGCTCGATCGCGATCGCCTTGTGCGAGCCGAACGGCGCGCTCGAAACCAGAACCGACCAGTAGCCGTAATTGGCGCCGCAATCGAGCAACGTATAGTCGACGCCCGTTGAGTGGCGGAACAGCAACTCCAGCTCATCCTCGTAATGATAGGAGCGGTTGAGCAGCTTGCTCCAGTAGCCGTCGCCGTAGGGGAATTCGAATGTCGCATCCGAATTGAGCTTGATGGCGATGTTGCGCTCGGGCAGCGTCTTGCGGAGCAGATTGGCACAGCCGTTGTAGCCACGATGCGAAAAATGCGACGAAATTTTCGAGCCGGTCACCAGCGCCAGCGCGGCCGTCCGTTCCCACAGGTTGGCGCCCTCGAGCGCTCCCGAAGCGCGGTCAAACTGTATCGGCGGCGGCGCGATCACCGATCGACCTCTCCGAACACGATGTCGAGCGAGCCCAGGATCGCGGAAACGTCGGCCAGCAGATGGCCGCGGCAGATGAAGTCCATGGCCTGCAGGTGCGCGAAGCCGGGTGCGCGGATCTTGCATTTGTAGGGCTTGTTTGAGCCGTCGGCGACGAGGTAGACGCCGAACTCGCCCTTGGGCGCCTCTACCGCGGCATAGACCTCGCCGGCCGGAACGTGAAAACCTTCGGTATAGAGCTTGAAATGGTGGATCAGCGCTTCCATCGACCGCTTCATCTCGGCGCGGCGCGGCGGGAAAATCTTGTTGTCCTGGATCGCGACCGGCCCCTGCCCGTCGCCCGCGCGCAGTTTCTGGATGCACTGCTTCATGATGCGCACGGACTGGCGCATCTCCTCCATGCGGATGCAGTAGCGGTCGTAGCAATCCCCGTTCTTGCCGATCGGAATATCGAAATCCATTTCGGTGTAGCATTCGTAAGGCTGCGCCTTGCGCAGGTCCCACGCCGCGCCGGAGCCGCGCACCATCACGCCTGAAAACCCCCACTCCCAGGCCTGTTGCAGCGTCACCACGCCGATGTCGACGTTGCGTTGCTTGAAGATGCGGTTTCCGGTGAGCAGCCGTTCCAGGTCGGCGACGACGCCCAGGAAAGGATCGCACCAGGCCTCGATATCGTCGATCAGCTTCGGCGGCAGGTCCTGATGCACGCCGCCGACGCGGAAATAGGCCGCATGCATGCGCGAGCCGGAAGCGCGCTCGTAAAACACCATCAGCTTTTCGCGCTCTTCAAAGCCCCACAGGGGCGGGGTCAGCGCGCCGACGTCCATCGCCTGGGTGGTGACGTTGAGCAGATGCGACAGGATGCGCCCGATCTCGCAATAGAGCACGCGGATCAATTGTCCGCGGCGTGGCACCTCGATGCCGAGCAGCTTTTCCGTCGCGAGGCAGAACGCGTGCTCCTGGTTCATGGGCGCGACATAGTCGAGCCGGTCGAAATACGGGATCGCCTGCAGATAGGTCTTGTGCTCGATCAGCTTTTCGGTGCCGCGATGCAAGAGGCCGATATGCGGATCGACGCGGGCGACCACCTCGCCGTCGAGCTCCAGCACCAGACGCAGCACGCCGTGGGCTGCCGGATGCTGCGGCCCGAAATTGATGGTGAAGTTGCGGAGGTTCTGCTCGTTCATGACGCAGCGTCCGCTTGCCGGCGAGTAGCGAATAGCGAATAGCGAATAGCGAGCGCAATCACGGCTTCGGCCCCGCCTTCTCGTCGCCGGGCAGGACCGGATAATCCGCTCCTTCCCACGGCGACAGAAAATCGAATTTGCGGAATTCCTGATTGAGACGGACGGGCTCATAGAGCACACGCTTCTCCTGGTCGTCGTAGCGGACCTCGACGAAGCCCGTGAGCGGGAAATCCTTGCGCAGCGGATGGCCGTCAAAGCCGTAGTCGGTGAGCAGCCGCCGCATGTCGGGATGGCCGGTGAAGATCACGCCATAGAGATCGTAGGTCTCGCGCTCGAACCAGTCGGCGCCGGGAAACACATCGATGATCGACGGCACCTGCGTGGTCTCGTCGGCTTCGGCGCGCAGGCGGATGCGCGTGTTCAGCGTCGGCGACAGCAGATGATAGACCACGTCAAAACGCTTCTCGCGCCCGGGATAGTCCACCGCCGTTATGTCGGTCAGGTTGACGAAGCGGCAATTGGCGTCGTCGCGCAGGAATTTGACGACGTCGACGATGCTGGTCGGCTCGACCGTCACGGTGAGCTGATTGAACGCAACCGAGTGGCCGGTGGCGACGCCCGCAAGCGCGCTAACAATCGTCTGCCCCAAGGCGTCGAGCTTGCCGTCGTCCATTACGTAAAAACCTTAGCGTTCGATGGTACCGGTACGCCGGATCTTCTTCTGCAGCAGCAGCACACCGTAAAGCAGCGCTTCCGCGGTCGGCGGGCAGCCGGGCACGTAGATGTCGATCGGCACGATGCGATCGCAGCCGCGCACGACCGAATAGGAATAGTGATAGTAGCCACCCCCGTTGGCACACGACCCCATCGAGATCACGTAACGCGGCTCCGGCATCTGGTCGTAGACCTTGCGCAGCGCCGGCGCCATCTTGTTGGTCAAGGTGCCTGCGACAATCATCACGTCGGACTGGCGCGGCGAAGCGCGCGGCGCGAAGCCGAAGCGCTCGACGTCGTAGCGCGGCATCGACACCTGCATCATCTCGACCGCGCAGCAGGCGAGACCAAAGGTCATCCACATCAGCGAGCCCGTGCGCGCCCAAATGATCAGATCGTCGGCGGCGGCGACGAAAAAGCCCTTGTCGGACAGCTCGTGATTGACCTCGAGGAAATACGGGTCGTTGCCGCCGACCGGCCTGCCGGTGGAGGGATCGAGAATCCCGGTCGCGGCCGGCGCGATCACAGGTCCTGAATTCTTCGTTGCGGCGGCAGGGCTCAGTCCCATTCGAGCGCGCCTTTCTTCCATTCATAGGCAAAGCCGACCGTCAGCACGGCCAGGAACACGACCATCGACCAGAAGCCGGTCGCGCCCAATTTGCCGAACGCCACCGCCCACGGGAACAGGAACGCCACTTCGAGGTCGAAGATGATGAAGAGGATCGCGATCAGATAGAACCGCACGTCGAACTTCATTCGGGCGTCGTCGAAGGCGTTGAATCCGCATTCATAGGCCGACAGCTTTTCCGGGTCCGGCTGCTGGAACGCGACCAGGAACGGCGCGATCAGCAACGCCAGGCCAATCAGGCCGGCCACGGCGATAAACACCACCAATGGAAGGTAATTCTGTAGGATGCCGGTCATCGGCCAAGGCCTTTTGCCGCGGCTTGTAAAGCGCCGCAGATTCGTTGATCTGGAATTATTGCGAGGCTTAGCGCAGCGCACCAAAGGGCGCAAGACAAGCTATTTTGACGGTGTTCGCCCGACCCCCGCGCGACGGCATAGGTCCAAAAGCCCGAGACCAAGTCGACCGGCAGCGATACCTTCCCGCTATGGGAAATGAGGATTGGCAGCTGCGAATGGGCGATCAACTCGAGGCGATCGCCGCCCGCCGGCGATCCCATCTCGGTGTGCCCTTTGATCCCGGCGCGCCGCCGGTCGGATTCGAGGCGATCGCGCATCGTCGACCGGCTCATCCGGCAATCGATCCGGCAAAACCGATTAAGAGGCTGGATGAAACCATTTTGGGGAACCCACGAAACCGCGCTGAAACAAAGCGGGCGTAAGCCTTCATGCAAGGAAAGGCGTTTTAGACGCCGGGAGGCTTGATATGAACCACTCCATTCACTCCGCAGACCGTGCGACGCACCTGAAGATCGTGGTAGTGGCGCTGGTGGCCGGCATCGCGGTAGCAGCTTTTGGTATCGCCGCGCGCACAAATGTGGACTACAGCCAGACCGCCCAGGTCATCAAGGCCGGCAAGCCGGTGGTGGTCACCAGTTCGGGCACATCGACGGTTCGTTGATTTCATTGCGAACAAACGCGGTAAGGACGGCCGCCTCCGGGCGGCCTTTTTGTTGCTCGGCTTTGTTGCTCGGGAGTGGGCCGCGGGCTAAGTCGTTGATTCAATGGCGCGAGAGACGGGACTCGAACCCGCGGCCTCCGCCGTGACAGGGCGGCGCTCTAACCAACTGAGCTACTCCCGCGGATGCCTTGATCTGACTGATCCGCATAGGAACGAGGGCATAAAGGCGCGCCCCCTTTTAGTCAAGGTTGTTGCGAATCCCCCCGTCAGCTGGGCCTTTTTTTGATGTCGATGCAAATAATAGGCTGTTTACAGGCAAAACAGCATAGTCAGCCGCCCCCCGAATCGTTTAAGGCCTGATATGTCTTAGGTTCCTAAGCCACGATCACCAACAAGGAGGGCCAACTATGGCGAAGAAAGCAGCTACCCCGACCACTGTCACGCTCAAGCATCTCGCGGCGGCGATCGCCGAAGAGCAGGAATTGTCCAAGAAGCAGGCCGAGGCCATTCTGAACGACATGGTCGGCCGGATTACCAAGCACCTCAAGAAGGGCGAGCGCATCCGTATCGTCGGTCTCGGCATCCTGCAGGTACGCAAGCGCGCCGCCCGCATGGGCCGCAACCCCGCCACCGGCGAAGCGATCCACATCAAGGCCAGCAAGAAGGTTGCCTTCCGTGCGGCCAAGGAGCTGAAGGAAGCTGTCTGATAAACGAGTTTTCTCTTCGGATTTTGCGTCATTCCGGTTTTGGTTCGCGCGGCCCCCGGGATGACGCATTTCCGCGATAGAGCCTTAGGGTAGCCGTTGCAGCCGCGGTTTTGATGGTGAGTACGCTTCCAGCCTTCACGCATACCGTGACCGAGCGCTTTCTGCGCTATGTGGTCATCGACACGCAGTCGAATCCTGCATCACTGACCTGCCCTTCCACCGAAAAGCAAAAGGACCTGGGCCGCCTGCTCGCGGCCGAACTGCAGGCCATGGGCGTTGCCGACGCCCATCTCGACGACTACGGCTACGTCTACGCAACGATCCCGGCGAACACCAGCAAGAGCGTGCCGGTGATCTGCTTCTGCTCGCATATGGATACTTCGCCCGATTGCACCGGCGAAAACGTCAGGCCGCAGATCGTGGAGAACTATCGCGGCGGCGACATCGTACTGCCGGCGGATTGCACGCAAGTGATCCGCGCCGCCGAGCAGCCGGCGCTGGCAGACCAGATCGGCAACGACATCATCACGACGGACGGCACCACGCTGTTGGGCGCCGATAACAAGGCCGGGCTCGCCGAGATCATGGATGCTGCGCAGTTCCTGATTCAAAATCCTGACATCAAGCATGGCGCCATCAAGATCCTCTTCACCCCCGATGAAGAGATTGGCCGCGGCGTCGACAAGGCCGATTTGAAAAAGCTCGGCGCCGATTTCGCCTACACCGTCGACGGTGAAACCGCTGGGAATATCGAGGACGAGACCTTTTCTGCTGACGGCGCCACCATCACCATCGAGGGCGTCAGCACCCATCCGGGCTTCGCCAAGGGCAAGATGGAGCACGCCATCAAGATTGCGGCGGCGATCGTCGATCGTCTGCCGAAACACGTCTGCTCGCCCGAGACCACCGAAGGAAAGCAGGGTTTTCTGCACCCGGTCGGCATTTCCGGCGCGCTGGAGCGGGCCACGCTCAGCTTCATCGTGCGAGATTTCACCGACGAAGGCTTGACGGAAAAGGAGGCGCTGCTGGAGGGCATCGTCAAGGAGGTGATGAAGAGCTACCCGCGCTCGACCTACCGGATGGAGATCAAGCAGCAATACCGCAACATGAAGCGAGTGATCGACTGCCACCCCGAGATCGTCGACTATGCGATCGAGGCGATCCGTCGCGCCGGCCTCAAGCCGGTAAAGACCTCGATCCGTGGCGGCACCGACGGTTCGCGGCTGTCGTTCATGGGGCTGCCCTGCCCCAATATCTTTGCCGGCGAGCACGCCTTCCATTCGCGGCTGGAATGGGTGAGCCGGCAGGACATGGAAAAGGCGGCCCTGACCATCGTGCATCTGGCGATGATCTGGGAGGAGCGGGCCTGATCGGAAATCAAGGCCTGGACTCAAAATTGCGAAAACAACCCCATGCAAAGTAGAATGGGGCCGCTCCGGCTCGCTTCAGGAAGCCCGCGCGGTCACGATCCAGATCGACGCCGGCAGCGGCACCGACTGCCCGCGTACAAACGGACTAAGCGCTTCGCGGATCGAATTTTTGGCCGCTTCCTGCACCTGCGGCGGATGCCCCTCCAGCGCGCGGCTGGAAGGCCCGATTGCGAGCGCGGTTTCGACCGCAGCCTCAAGCCCCCGTCCAATCGCAAGGTCGAGCGTGAGATTGCAGGCCTCCATCGCTATCTGCTTGAAGCCGGCCGCGCCCAGAATCCGGTGCACGCGCTCCTCGGAGGCAAATGCGAAGGGGCCGGGATCTTCGGGGCCCAATTGGGGCAGCTTGGGAACGTGTTTGTAGACGGCCTGCAGCGGCGTCATCATCCAGGAATTCTCGCGCGGTTCCCGCCAGCAGGCGAATGCCAGCCGCCCCGACGGCATCAATGCCCGACGTAGATTGGCGAAGGAGACCGCAGGTTCGGCGAAGAACATCACGCCGAACCGCGATGCCAACAGATCGAAGCTTGAGGGATCGAACGGATAGACGGTCGCATCGGCAAGCGCGAAATCGATCGGCAAGCCCGTCGGCGCGAGCTGCCGCGCGCGCGACAGCATCGGCACCGAGATATCGATGCCGAACGCAAAGCCTGACGGCGCTACCCGCTCGGCCAGCGCGATCGTGGTCGCGCCGCAACCGCAGCCGACATCGAGGATGCGCTCGCCCGCCTTCGCGCCGGCGCGATCGATCAAAATCTGCGAGACCGGCGCGAGCAGCACATCCTGCATCGGTTGCCGATCGGTCCAGTGCTGACCGGCCGGTCCGTTCCAGAATGCAATCTGATCGGCGTTTCGTTCGTGGCCCGCCGGTGTGTCCATGTGCGACCGCTTGATCCCCGGAGCGGCAGCGCCGCAGCCTCTACATTGTCAATGAAATCCGCGGTTCTGGCAATCGGCCACCGATCCGCCGGCATTCGATGGCGTCGTTACGGGTTAAGGCCTATAATTCAGAAGCAGCGCGGGAACTCCTGCTGCTGGTCCCGCCCTTGATCAATCTACCTGATGCCTGATCGTAGCGGTCACGATCTGAAACCAGCTTTGGGTAAAAGGAGGATGTTCATGTATGCCGCAATTCGTCAGGGTAAGGCAAAGGCCGGGATGGCCGAAGAGCTGACACGTCGGATCAAGGAGGGTGCCATTCCGATCATCAGCGATGTCGAAGGTTTCATGGCCTATTATGTGGTCTATGCGCCCGACGACACGGTTACGGCCATCAGTATCTTCAACAATTATGCCGGTGCAGAGGAATCGAACCGACGCGGGCTAGCATGGATAGAGCGAGACCTCATGCCTCTGCTCGTAGGGCCAGCCACCGCGGTAGCCGGGCCGGTAGTTGTTCATACCTTGGCGTAACGAACCCACGGCCGAGGTCATCTGCCGAGCGAAGTGCTGCGATCAGCGCACGGTCCAGCGGGCAGCCTGCGCGGCTTGGGCAGGTGTGTCTCCAAGGCAGTGCCGCGCTACCTCGATCTCCGCATCTGTCGCGCCATGGCCGCGGGCCCACATCTCGGCGGCTGAAGCCGAATACTTCGCGACGTAATAGCGAACAACGGTGCAGGATACCCGGTTCACGATGCCTGAATGACCTCCTGCAAGTGCACTTGGCGTCAAAGACAAGACGATCGCCAGAGCACCAACCCCCCGCTTCAACATGCCACGCCCCAAACCTAGAAAAGTTCTCACCAACGCCAGATGATCAGACTCGCTTGGCCGAGGCAAATTAAAGCGAACTTGGGATAGGCTCTTATCACCGAATATCAACACTTGACCGGGGCTCAGCCCACTCAACGTTTCACCGATGGAATTTGGGGTCGTCGCAAGCTGGCCCGCGACCGCTAACTTTCCCTCACGCGATCATCGGAATGAGTTCCTGCAAGCGGAACCCTCGACATCTTTGCATAAGAGACACGCGCAATCTTTCCATGGCGCGCGAAACATTTAACGACCCGGTGGCTTAGTGCTTCGTGGGGCCTAACCGAGAGGGCCGCGAAATGGAACCGCACAGCAAAATCTCGGACAACATCGACATCGACCACAGGACTAGCCGGTCGATCTGCGACGAAGTGGGTGAGCGGTTGCAACAAGACCTTAGTTTCGAAGCCTCGCCTCTGCCGCCCTACCTTGATCGTCTAATCGATGAATTGCGCAAGCAGGACGAAATGATCGCCTGAAAGGGCCGCTCTGCCTTCAACCCCTGTTTAGTAGTGGTACGCCTCTCAGGCCCGGCCAGGCTGAGCCGATGAAGATGACGCCTCTCTGCCGTCGCGTCGTTAAAGCCCCACGATGTAGGGTTTCGTCGAAATGCGCCAAGCATCCATATTCTTGGTTGAAGATGAAGCCCTCATCCGGATGATGCTTGCCGAGATGGTCGAAGAGCTTGGGCATCGTGTGGTTGCCGAGGTGGGCAATATCCAAGACGCGCAGGTTTTGGCGGAGGCGGCTTTTTTTGATCTCGCCATTCTCGACATCAACATCGCCGGTTCCAGCATTGTGCCGGTCGCCGAGATCATCGACAGGCGGGGCCTGCCGTTCCTTTTTATCAGCGGTTATGGATCAGCGGGCCGACCGGAAGCGTTCATCGAACGACCGGCGCTGCAGAAGCCGCTGATGCTATCGAAGCTCGGCGAAGCAATTAACGCGATCCTCGGGAGCGCTGGTGAGGCATCGTCCGCCGACGACGATTCTTCGCCAAAGATTCAATGAACCGGATCGGCCGCCGCATCATCATGTGCGTGCTGCTGATCGCGGCACTGACGGTGATCTGGAATTTGCTCGGACACTGAGCAAGAGGCCGCCAACTGTGGCGGCCTTACGTTGTGGGCGTTCCTGTATTGAGAAGATTGGAAACGGCGGTCACTAGCTGCGCTGGCGCGAACGGCTTTTCCAAAAGGATGCTGTTGGGCACACCGCGCGAGGGCCATTGATCCGCAGCCGCGCCGGACATGTAAATGATCGGGAACGCGGGGTCGATTTCCCTGATCTGTCTCGCGACATCCCAACCGCTCAGCCTGCCCTTCAGGTTAACATCGGCAACGAGCGCCTTGTAGTTTTTGGTCTTGCCCTTGAACAGGGTCAGCGCTTCTTCCGCTGAGGACAGAATGTCGCTTGCGAAGCCGCCGTCAGTCAGGGCGTCCTCAACAACACCTTGGAGCAGATAGTCGTCCTCGACGACGAGAATAAGAGGTAACTCAGACACAAGAACTAGCCCCGTCGCCCTGCCAAGGGCTTAAAGGTGGCCTATGGCCTACTACGACGCGGGGGGTTTGTTCCTGAGAATTGTTCAAAAGTGAACGCAACTATTCGAACGGCTTCAGCTCCCGGGCAAACAGATAGTTGTAGACCCCGTCGTGCCCTCGCGGCGTTAATCGCCGCGTTCGTCTTGGCGGCCTTCACGCGATAGACTTACTCCGGCGGGCGCAATTCACCTTGCAGCCAGCCCGTCGCCGTCTCTGACTTGAGCGGGTCGGGACGGTCGCATTCAAGACATTGGAACGTGCGGGGTGCGCGAGGCCGCGCGAAGCATCGCCCGTGCGGTGGCGTCGTGGTGATAGAGGGCTGGCACTCGGCCGGGCCGCCTACCGGAGTTAGCGAGCAAAAATGAAAGCGGCCGCCAAGTGAGGCGGCCTTACCGGAGTTGTTCTTCTAAATCGCGGATCAACTGAGCCAGCCGCTCAACGGATGCCTAGTTGTTCCATTGCGAGCCTTGAAATCTGCGCCGGGTCTTCAATGCCGGTCTGCGCGATCTCGAATACCTTCTTGGCAACCAGCCCCGTTAAAGGGTCGTCGCGATCCTTGAGACCAAGCGCGCGCAAAGTTTCGTGGTAGGCGGCGACTAGGCGTTGAATTTCATCCGGGCCCAAGGGGGTGTTGTGGATGAGCTTGTAAATGGCCATAGCTTATGGCAACGCGCCGCAGCCAAAATTGTGGCCATAGAAATTTAGTTGGCGGCGGGAAATACCTGGAACTTTTTCACGAGTGCTGGATTCTAAGCGCCCCTCAGGGCATGTCGAGGCTGTACCGCTTCACCTTGATGGACGCCCCCCATACCCCGAACATGAGCCGATGAGCGGACAGGTTGAAGTGCGACTACGGTCGCCCAAGTGGCAACGACAAAAGAATGGCCCCGTAACGGGCCATTCTTCATTAATCGTCCCAGCCGAGGCAAATGAAACCGAACTTGGGATAGGCTCTCATCACTGAGTATCAACACTTGACCGGGGCTCAACCCACTCAACTTTTCAACGATGGAATTTGCTTCGATCCCCCGTCAACGACACGGTCGAATTCATTCGTTGGGAACAAATAGAAAGGCTCACACGGATTGCAAAGCTAGACGAAACGTCCACAAATTGCCGTATGTTCTCTATGCTTTGCGCTCCGCAGAACACTGGTTTCGGCGGGGGTTTATCGGAAGTGAGA